>Ga0207667_10001577_pt1 | contig 28672 bp, 26 predicted proteins | sample KBSCornC52_FD_184301 | JGI IMG/M metagenome (GOLD analysis project Ga0207667, IMG submission 184301) | Corn rhizosphere microbial communities from Kellogg Biological Station, Michigan, USA - KBS Corn C5-2 (SPAdes) (version 2) | ecosystem: Host-associated > Plants > Roots > Rhizosphere > Soil ...
AAACTATTTGGATCAAAATACAGCACATAGCAAAATCAATTATCAATATTGCGTTCTTAACCCCCAACAATTCAATGGTTACAGCAATCTCTGCTGGGGTCTGACGGCGAGCGATGATAACAAAGGATATGATGCGCATTCGCCGACCAACGACGACGGTGTGATTAGTCCTACTGCTGCTGTTTCATCCATTCCTTACACCCCAACGGAATCGATGGATGCGCTCCGGTTTTTCTATTATAAGTTGGGTGATAAAATCTGGGGTGCCTATGGATTTATTGATGGATTTAATCTTTCTCAACTTTGGTTTTCCAATTCATTTCTTGCCATAGACCAAGGCCCACAAATTGTGATGATAGAAAATTATAGAAGCGGTTTGCTATGGAATTTATTTATGAGCTGCCCGGAAGTGAAACAAGGTTTGAAAGCGCTGGATTTTAGTAGTCCGTATCTTTAGCCTTCTTAAAAACAATAAGGTTTGATGCAGGAATATTTAAAACTTGTTGGAAAGTTGAATAAGGTTCGTATAAAAGTTCATTAAAAATTGAAGGTTCAAGGTAGTAAATAAACAAATATCACAGAATTCAATTTGCTTATTTCATAATTACCATTCCTATTTCTTTTGTAAGCTGTATCTCCATAGTTTTTAGATGGCTGTGCGTTTGTATCAACAGCATTTGCCGGTCGGCAGAAGTGGTTTTTGCGAGTTCATTGGCATTCAACCCGATTAGTTTTTTTATTTTTTTCAATTCGAGATAGCGAAGTGTGGAGGCAATATCGATTTTATAATTATCCTCTCTTGTTGGCACCTTCATTTCATATTTGGCTTCCCAGCCATCACTCACTTCATATGGAAATTCAATCAGGTTCGTTACTGCATTGCTCATTTGCAGATCTTCGCTGTATAAAAAGCTTTTAGCGGTTGGCTCCAGTTTTTCTTCGTACCACGTTTTATAATTTGCTACTATTTTTCTCAACATTTCATCTTCTATCGTGTCTTCTTCCATAAAATCGTACAACAAATAATCCGCAACTTTTTTCCCGTCTTCCCATTCATTCAAACCAAACTCCAGCAGGCATCTTACCAATGACCGCTCACGATATATTTCGTCTTTTAAAAGGCCAAGTGATTCAGGTTCAGGCTGTGAAGCTGCGGGATTTTCACTTCCTTTTTCCTGGAATATTTTTTCTGCCTGAAACGTTTTCTTTTCTTCTTTGCTGAACTTTTCCCTTAAAAATTTATTAACAAGATTGTGTAAACCGCCTTCGTCAATTTTTAAAATCTCAGCCGTTTTGCGGATATAATCTTCCTGTTTGGTAAAATCCTCGGCTTTATTAATTTTTGAAATAGATTCCGCAATCGTATTTACAACCTGCGATTTTTTGTTGGTATCATTTCCCGCTTCTGACAGATAAAATTCGAGTTGGAACAGAATAAAATCCTTTTTATTTTCCTGGATAAAGTTGGTAAAAGCAGCAGCGCCATATTTATTTACATAGCTGTCCGGATCTTCATTATCAGGAAGCAGTGCAAGCTGTACATTCAATCCTTCTTCCAGCGCCAGATCAAGGCCGCGCATGGCCGCTTTCACTCCGGCTGTATCTCCATCATACAAAATCGTAAGATTGGAAGTGTACTTTTTTATCAAGCGCAACTGATCCGGTGTAAGCGAAGTTCCACCGCTGGCGACCACGTTTTCTATTCCTGCCTGGTGAAGCGAAACGACATCCGTATATCCTTCTACCAGCAGGCATTCATCGTTCTTGTCGATCGCCTGTCGCGCAAACCACGAGCCATATAAAGTTTTGCTTTTTACATAAATCTCGTTTTCCGGCGTGTTGATGTATTTTGGCGCTTTATCATTTTTGCGAATCAGACGAGCACCAAATCCCGTCACTTTTCCGGATTGATTGTGAATGGGAAAAATAACCCTTCCGCGATAATTATCCTGTAAACCATTTTCTCTTTCAACAACCAATCCTGCTTTTTTTAAAAGGTCTTTATTGAATTGTTTTTCAATGCCGGCTTTGGCAAAAGCATCGCGCGCTTCTGGATTATATCCTAATTCAAATTTTTTGATCGTTTCTTCCCAAAAGCCTCTTTCTTTCAAATAACTCATTCCCACATTCAATCCTTCTTCAGAATTAAACAAAGTATCAGAAAAGAATTGTTGGGCAAATTTGTTGATGATATAAAGGCTATCAGCAGTTTGTTGTTGTACTTTAAATTCAGGGCTTGTTTCCTGCTCCTGAATTTCTACATTGTATTTTGCTGCCAGCCATTTCAGCGCTTCTACATAGCTGTATTTTTCATGCTCCATCAAAAAACTGATGGCATTACCACTTCTGCCGCAACCAAAACATTTGTAGATCTCTTTGGACGGTGAAACCGTGAAAGAAGGAGATTTTTCATTGTGAAACGGACACAATCCGATATAATTTGTACCCCTTTTTCTCAGTTTTACAAATGAATTGACGATCTCTATAATATCAATCCTGCTTACTATTTGTTGAATGGTTTCCTGCGGTATCATTTTTCCTTCCTTTTGTACAACCAATTGAATCTGATCCAGTTAATAAGTCCAGATGAGCGAAATAATGGCAATGATTACGCAAATGATTGTGGTAACGACCATTGTGGATACGAAATTTTTCATCGAAATAATTTTCATGACTGTTGTTTTTGTTGTTAAATAATCGGTCAATAAAATGCTTTTATTTTATGCGTGTAAAGTTATAAATATCCTGCTTGTTTTGTAATAAAAAGGAAACGATCAACAGTATTTTTCCATTGTTTTATGAAAAACGATTCAGCGGATGAAGGCAAAATATTATTTCTCATTGTTTCTTCTTCAGAAAACAAAGAAAAAACCAGATTTCTATTTTCTGATAATAACATGCCAAACCAAAAGAACCGGGAAGTTTCATTTAAAAAAATCAGGAGCATTTATTTTTCGGTCAATGAAAGGATATTGCCATCAGGATCTTTAAACCAGGCAACTTTTGAACCATTTGGAGAAGCCCAAACACCTGATTCATCTTGCTTTAAAAAATCGTACTTCTCACAAAAAACGTTTTTGTCGTTTAATGATTTTATTGCCGAAACAATGTCTTCAACATGCCAACCTAAAACGGTAAATGGCTGTGGGGTAAATTTCTGTACAATGGCAATTCTTAATACAGTTTTGTTTGCTTCAAATTCCAACGCAAAATTATCTTCTGATAAGAATTTTAATCCTAAAATGTTTTTATAAAAAGCTTTCGCTTCATCCGGTTTTGTTGTCGCAACAAAGGCTGTAAGTTTTTTATCTGCAAGCATTTTGAAAGTTTTAAGATGAGCAAAATTGAATGACTGTTTTGATTCATCTTAAAATTTTTAAGAATAAAAACATCATTCTTTCTGTTTTCAAAAGATTTACCGTGTAAGTTCAATGTTATTTATTGGATTCGGTAAGGTACGGGCTCTGAAAGTTTAACTTCATTAATCCACTTTTTACTTCCGGGCAGCTCATAAAAAGTTGCCATAATAGTCCGGTGCGGTAGTTTTCAATCATCACCACCTGCGGTCCCTGGTCAATGGCCAGGTATTTTTGCGGATACCACTTTGCTGTTTCGCTAAAAGCGTCATAAAATCCGTAATCTCCCCAGAGTACATCTTTCATATCATGATACCAATGTTTTATCGCTGCAATAGATTTTTCAGGAGTGTAAGGAATAGAAGAGATCGCTGCAGTTGGCGCTATCACACCGAGGTCTCTTTCTTCTGAAGGCGCATGGCCGGCATATCCTTTTACAGAATAACTGGAAGTAAGTCCCCAACTATCGGCGCCGTAACCTTTGTAATGCAGAGGATCTTTTACACACCATTCATAATTGATCAATGCCTGATTTTCATTTTCTTTCCAATAATCGGCATATTCATCTTTTAATCCATGTGGATCAAGCCCGAGATAAGAATAATGTGCCCAAAACAGTGACCCTCCATTGGGAGCACCCTGGTGATGCAACTGTAATGTATATCCAAAATGATCGGATGGAGATTTTATTTTTCCATTTTCGGCCCAGCCTTCATGATACACTTCAGCCGAAACTCCGTCAATTGGAGAAGATGCAGCCAGGATATAAGCGATCAAACATTCATTATATCCATGAATGGGAAAATTCATTTGCCAATCATAATCCGGACTCCAATGCCAGTACAATACATTTTGCCGGTTGGTGTACCAGTTCCAATCCACTTCTTTCCATAATTTATCAATGCGTGTGGAAAGTAGTTGTTGTTTTTTATCTCCTTTTTGCAAATATTGCCGCGCACATAAAAGGCCCTGCACAAGAAAGGCTGTTTCAACAATATCACCACCATCATCTTTTTTGCTGAATGGTTTCACTTTTCCGGTTGGCCCATGAAGCCAATGCGGCCATGCTCCATGAAAGCGATCCGCTTTTTCCAGGAAGCCGGTAATTTTTTCTAATCTGTCCACACCTTCTTTTCTTGTTATAAAGCCGCGTTCAATTCCGGTAAGAATGGCCATAATGCCAAATCCGCTTCCACCGGTTGTAACCACATCTTTATCATTCTCTGGATAAATTCCATCCATGTTGATTCGCTCTCTTGCCATACCGCTATTCGGTTCCGCCCCATTCCAGAAATATTGAAAGGTTTGATGCTGCACAAGAGTTAATAGAGAATCTGTTTGTGTAGAATCAGAATTTGCGTTAAAGGTTCGTTTGCTCGATTTGCTGCTGCTGCATGAACAAAAGATCGCAATAGTTACGAATAAATAAAAAGCCAATTTTAAAATTCTCATAATGATAATTTTAATCGCATTAAAAATACTTGATCAAGAATTGATCATTTCAAAGTTCGTGTAATAAACAAGATTCTGGTTTTTCAGGATCAAATTTTAGCCAAAGCAAGTAAATTAATTCCCAAAACAATTGAGCTGATTTAGAATAGAAAATCTAAATTCAACAAACCAACAAATAATGCGAATTTTAATTTTCTAAACCCTTTTCATCAGCATTTGTGATCTATGCTCCTTTAGGCAAAGGAAATGATATTTATCCGGCGTCATTCTTATATTTCTAAAATTCTAAAAATGAAATATCAATTCTTTCTATTGCTTTTTTTTGGTTATCCATTTATTGGAATGGCTCAATCGACCCAAAGCAATACTTTTTGCAATCCGATAAACATTGACTACACATACATGATCTACAATGCCGATAAAAATCGTTCGTATCGGTCCGGCGCTGATCCGGCAGTGGTAAGATTCAAAAATGAATATTATTTATTTGTGACCCGTTCGCTGGGATACTGGCATTCGACCGATCTCGAAAACTGGGATTTTATCACTCCCGAAAAATGGTATTTCCAAGGCTCCAACGCACCTGCAGCGCATAATTATAACGATTCCATATTGTATGTTTGTGGAGACCCATCCGGTTCAATGAGCGTTCTTTACACGGATGACCCCAAAAAAGGAAACTGGAAAGCGTTTCCGTTGATTCTGAATGATCTGCAGGATCCGGATCTGTTTATCGATGATAACGGTGAGGCGTACATGTTTTGGGGGTCATCTAACAAATTTCCGATAAGGGGAAGAAGGTTACAGAGAACAGATAATTTTCGTCCCGCCGAAATAGTAGATACGCTTTTTAATCTCAATGAAGCAAAGCATGGATGGGAACGATTTGGAGAAAATAACGCTGATACCGTTTTAGGTGGTTATATTGAAGGTGCATGGCTCACTAAACACAACAATACTTATTACATGCAGTATGCAGCTCCGGGAACGGAGTTTAATGTTTATGCAGATGGCGTTTACACCAGCAATTCTCCTTTAGGTCCCTATCGTTATTCGCCCAATAATCCGGTTTCTTTTAAGCCCGGCGGATTTATAAATGGAGCCGGACATGGAAGTACCGTTCGCGGCCCACAAGACCAATATTGGCATTTTACCACGATGGCCGTAAACGTGAACATAGGGTGGGAGCGGCGCATTGGCATGTTTCCTACTTATTTTGATAAGGATGGACTGATGTATTGCGACACTTATTTTGGTGACTATCCCCACTTTGCACCTCCCATTGCAGGCAAAGCAGGAAAATTTGCCGGATGGATGTTGCTTTCGTATAAAAAACCGGTACAGGTGTCTTCTTTCTTAAAAGATTATCCTGCATCAAATCTTACAGATGAAAATGTAAAAACTTTTTGGGTCGCTGAAAAGAGCGACAGTACGCAATGGATTCAAATAGATCTGCAGAAAGCATCGGAAGTGTATGCTGTACAGGTGAATTACAACGACTATCATTCCAACCTGTATGGAAGAATTCCGGATATGCATCACCGTTATACCATTGAAGGATCTCTGGATGGGAAAGCATGGAATTTGCTGGTTGACAGAAGTGGCAGTTTTAAAGATGTGCCGAATGATTATGTGGAATTAGCTAAACCTGAAACGGTGCGTTTTATCCGCTATAAAAACATTCACGTACGTAGTCCTTATCTCTCTATTTCTGATATACGGATTTTTGGTTTGGGAAAAGGAAAAATTCCCGCAGAAGTGAAAAAGTTCTCTGTAAAAAGAGAAACGGATTCACGCAATGCAACGATTACCTGGGATTTACTGCCCGATTGCCAGGGATATAATGTTCTTTGGGGAATAGCGCCGGATAAACTATACACTTCATGGATGGTTTATGATAAAAATTCTTTGCAAATGAGAAATCTTGACCGAGACCAGGTTTATTATTTTTCCATTGAAGCTTTTAATGAAAATGGTATTTCAAAAAGAACACAAGCAATTGAAATAAAACCGTGATAATTTCTTTTGAAAAATAGAAATCGTTTCTATTTGTTGGTTTGTTGAAAATATTCTTAACCGAATAGTTTTTTGATAACTGCTTACCTTTATTCAAAAAACTATGAAAGCATTTTTAGGAATGGGACTATTAGGTTCCAATTTTGTAAAAGCCATGTTGAAAAAAGGCGAACAGGTAAATGTATGGAATAGAACTACCTCAAAAGCAAAAGCGTTGGAGGCGGATGGCGCACATGCTTTTGAAGATGTGAAAGCAGCAGTTAAAGACGCTGACGTAATTTACCTGACCGTAAAAGACGATGCATCAGTTAATGAAGTTTTAGCAGCTGCAGAAGCAGCGTTGAAACCAGGAGCAACGATTATAGATCATACCACAACATCAGTAGAAGGGGCTGTCGAAAGAACAAGAACATGGAAAGAAAAAGGATTTACGTATTTGCATGCACCCGTTTTTATGGGACCAAAAAATGCGCTCGAAAGTACCGGTTTCATGCTTGTTTCCGGCGATCAGCAGGTCATATCCAAATGGCAGGATCAGCTCTCTTCGATGACGGGTAAATTATTAAATTTTGGTCCGACTGAAGGTAAAGCGGCGGGGATGAAGCTTATTGGAAACCTGTTTCTCATTTCCCTGACAGCCGGCCTTTCTGACGTCCTGAAACTGGCAAAATCAGTGGATATTAATGGTGATGAAATAAACAATCTATTTACCCAATGGAATCCCGGTGCAATGGTTCAACAACGACTGAAAACGATTCTTGCCGGTGACTTTTCTCATCCTTCATGGGAATTAAATATGGCGCGCAAAGATGCAGGTTTGATGATGAAAGAAGCAGAAAATGCGAACGAAGAATTAACGGTAATACCGGCTGTTGCTGCGCTTATGGATGAATGGATAAAAAAAGGGCATGGCAATGACGACTGGATGATCATCGCTTCATAAGCCGCCGCATTTAAAATTGATTGTCAGTTCAAATTTTTTCAGTAAACAAAGAAATAATGCGGATTTCTAGTTTACAGATATTTTTGTTTTTAAGGTTCCATTTCTCATATTCTTTGCATTTTCACCGTGGCATAAATCTCTTCTTTTGATTTTTTTATTTCAGTTTTTAAAAGTTCTTTTATCCTTTTGCGCAATCTGGATGCCGGAGGTAATTTCATTATCTTTGAGAATAAAAATTTTTTATGGATAAAAAAGAAGTTTACATTCTTGCTGCAGTTCGTACACCAATTGGAAGCTTTGGTGGAAAATTAAAAGATATACCGGCTACAAAACTTGGCGCGACTGCTATCAAAGCGGCCGTAGAAAAGGCGGGAATTAAACCGGAAGATGTGCAGGAAGTGTACATGGGCTGTGTGTTACAGGCGAATCTCGGCCAGGCTCCTGCACGGCAGGCTGCAATTTTTGCCGGGCTTCCGGAAAATGTTTGTTGCACCACAGTTAATAAAGTTTGTGCAAGTGGAATGAAGGCGATTATGAATGGAGCTCAAAGTATTTTGCTGGGTGATGCTGATGTCGTTGTGGCTGGTGGAATGGAAAATATGAGCAGCGCTCCTTTTTATGCTCCGGCGGTGCGTTGGGGAAACAAATATGGAAATACGAATCTTATTGATGGAATGGCAAAAGATGGTCTGACCGACGTTTATAAAGATTATGCAATGGGGAATGCTGCGGAATTATGTGCGAGGGAATGCCACATTTCGCGTGAGCAACAGGATGAATTCGCCATCGAAAGTTATAAACGCAGCCAGGCTGCAGAAAATGATGGAAAATTTAAAGATGAAATTGTTGGTGTGGAAATTCCCCAGAGAAAGGGTGAGCCGGTGGTCTTGTTGAAAGATGAAGAGCCTTTTAATGTAAAGTTTGATAAAATTCCGGAACTGAAATCTCCGTTTGAAAAAGGTGGAAGCGTAACTGCTGCCAATGCAAGTACGATCAATGACGGCGCTGCTGCTTTGGTTTTGATGAGCAAAGAAAAGGCAGATGCTTTGGGATTAAAGCCGATAGCAAAAATTCTCAGTTATGCTGATGCCGAACAAGCGCCGGAATGGTTTACAACCACTCCTTCACTTGCTGTACCCAAAGCAATAGAAAAAGCAGGATTGAAAATAACCGACGTTGATCTTTTTGAATTGAATGAGGCTTTTAGCGTAGTAGGAATTGTGAATACGCAAAACATGAAACTAGATGCTGCGAAAGTAAATGTAAATGGCGGCGCAGTGGCTTTAGGCCATCCTCTCGGAGCCAGTGGAGCAAGGATTATTGTTACGCTGATAAATGTTTTAAAACAAAACAATGGAAAAATAGGCGCTGCCGGAATCTGCAATGGCGGAGGGGGCGCAAGTGCCATGGTTATTGAGTTGGTGTAAAATCATTTAATGTTTTACCTGCAGAATTGAATTCCAGGCATATTTTATAATTAATCCAAAGAACTTATTGAACCATAAACTGGCTGAGAAACAATTTTCATTGTATTTAGCCGCTTAATTACTTTTACGAACTATTAAATATCCAATACTAAAAACCGTGCTTTCCGGCTCTCACATAGGCACTTAACATGTATCACGTCCGGGTCAAGTCCGTGATTTGACGGACTTGACCCGGACGTGATACGGTTATGCCCGAAGAATGATACCTTTATACCGGGGGTATCGATACTTCAAATTAACAACTGAACTACATTATTACTGAACTACATTATTAATAACTAAATCCGTCATGATTGCAGTTGGCGGCAATGTGAGGAAGAGTTCTAAACTGATTTTCATTTATCTGTTTGATCATGTCCTTCCAGTTTGACCATTTTATTATATATGCCGAGAAGAAGGAAAGGAGCGGCCCATTGACCAATAAAAAGACTGCGGTGCCTGGCGTTTGTAAATTGTAATACTGCTGATACAGCCATAGAACCTAAAGCTGCCCACAAAAAGACGTCTGAAGGGAGTTTCGCTGTTTGATTTTCAATTTGTTTGGTAACTTCTCCTTCCTGGTGTTGGGTGTTGCGTTGAGGATTCATAATTTTTGTTTTTAAGTGAAATAATATTTGGATGAAATCAATTCTTTTGCCAAAGACAAATTCTTCACCCTTCATGTAGGTTTATGTTTTTAGCGGGATAACATTTTTAAGCAGGAAATAGTTTAACTTACTGCTTATAATGTTAAACATCCATTTTATTTTCTTCATCCTAAGCGTGTTCAACTTTACAGGGAGTAGTGATTAAGTAATAAAATACTCAAAATTTTTTTTTTTGAGTATTTTAATTCTCATTATTACAAACCGCGACAATTCGAAGAGGAGATACTGCTTCAGATCAAATATCTAAAAGCTGATGTTTCCTTCAATCCCATCATCCATGGTTTTGCCTAAAACAACTGAGGCAGCAATTTTCAGAAGTGATATCATTTTACCATGCACCGTATCCCAATAATAGGCTTCATCCGGAATGATCTCGATTACGCTTATGTTTGGATCATCTTTACCTTCCTGAAACCATGCCTTGGCAAATGAATTCCAAAGTTCATCAATCTTTTCCTTATCTTTTGTTATTCGTGCCTTTCCACTAATACTTACAAAATGGCTATTACCCCCTTTTGCATAAATAAGCTGAACCCGGTCCTCTGTCTTAATCTCTTCGTTTTTGTTACTATTTCGGGAACTCACGAACCACAGGTTTCCTTCGTCGTCCACGTCAAGCGTTGCCATCGGTCGTGTTTTAAATGGTAAGTTTTCTACTTCTGTACAAAACATGCAGGTAGTGATGTCTTTCACCAGTTCCTTTATTTTTTTTATCCCTTCTTCGTTATCAAGATTTTTTGTTTGTCCCATAGTTTTTTTGAAACCTAAGGATAATATTATGCCAGTATTTTTGGATGTACATGCATTGGCTGGTCTTTTTTAATATTTTTTTTGTAGAGCAGACATGTTTAAATATCTTTGAAAATATTTAAACAAATGAATTCTTTTTCAATTTCTGAATTAGCCCGGTTTTCCGGCGTAAAAGCGCACACGATCAGGATGTGGGAACAAAGATATAATGCGCTGAAGCCGCACCGTACAGAAGGAAATACACGTTACTATGACAGCTCACAGTTACGCCGTTTGCTGAATATTGTGAGTTTAGCTGATCTTAACTATAAAGTATCAGAACTGTGTGAAATGCCGGATAAAGCATTATTTGGATTGATCGAAGAATTAAATGCAGAGAGTGCGAATAAAACCTATGAATATTTTATAGCCCACCTCATCAGTGCGGGAATGAGTTATGATGAAACAGGATTTGAAAAAATATATTCTCATTGTATTCTTCGCTATGGAATGAATGATACATACCTGGGGGTAATATATCCGATGCTGGTTCGCATTGGTTTGATGTGGTCTGCTGATGCAATACCAGCCGCACATGAACATTTTATCAGTAATTTGCTGAGGCAGAAAGTTTTCACTGCTATTGATTCTATTTCATTGGCGCCACTGGAATCGGATTCCTGGCTACTGTTTTTGCCGGAAAATGAATTTCATGAAATCGGGTTACTTTTTGCCAATTATCTTATCAGGTCTTATGGTAAAAAAGTAATTTACCTTGGCAGTAATGTTCCCTTTCAATCTTTAAAAACGGCTGTTCATTCTACCGGTTCGAAAAACCTTCTGTTGTTTTTTGTGCATTCCGATTTTGCTGAAGATGCGAAACATTATCTCTTGAAAATGACAAATGAGTTAAAAGGCAGGAATATTTTTGTTGCAACTGACCAACAGTTTTCAGAAAAGATTGGAAAGTTGAAAAAAATTCACTTTTTGAATTCCCCGGAGGATCTAAGCGCCGAATTGTCTTCCTCAAATATTTCAGTAGTTAATTAAAATTTCATGGCTAAAATTGCTATTATAGGTGCAGGGTTTTCCGGATTAAGTGCCACAGCGTATTTAACAGCCGCTGGTCATGAAGTACATGTGTTTGAAAAAAATTATACTGCAGGCGGAAGGGCCCGGCAATTGAAAACGGGGAATGGTTATGTATTTGATATGGGGCCAAGCTGGTATTGGATGCCTGAAATATTTGAGCAATTTTTTAATGATCTGGGATATCGCGTTTCTGATTTTTATGAATTGAAATTATTGTCGCCTTCATTTAATATGGTCTTTGACGATTCAGTATTGTCTATTTCTGCTCAATATTCAAACATTCGTGAAATGTTTGAATCTGTTGAAATCGGAAGCGCCCGAAGGCTCGATGAATTTATGGAAGAGGCGCAATTTAAATATGAAACAGGCATGAAGAACCTTTCAAAAATGCCTGGAATTTCTCTTTTTGAGTTCTTGCAGAAAGACCTTTTGAGAGGCTCGTTGCGTTTGCAAATTTTTTCTTCCTTTAGTAAACATGTTCGAAAATATTTTTCAGATCCGAAGTTGATTGCACTCATGGAATTCCCGGTTTTATTTTTGGGAGCCATGCCGCAAGAAACGCCTGCATTATATAGTTTGATGAATTATGCCTGTTTAAAATTAGGAACGTGGTATCCTTTGGGTGGTATAGGCAAAGTAACAGAAGCAATGATTAAAGTAGCTGAAGCAGGCGGCGCAAATTTTCATTTTAATTCGCCTGTCGAAAAAATTCAGGTTCTAAATGATAAGGCTACTTCTATTATTGTTAACCGTCAGGAAATTAATTTCGATGCTATTGTTGCCTCTGCTGACTATCACCACGTTGAGGAGAAATTGTTGGAGCCCGCATACAGGAATTACAAAGAATCATACTGGGATAGAAAAACACTTGCGCCCTCAGCACTCATTTATTATTTAGGCATCAATAAAAAAATTAAGTCACTGGAGCATCATACCTTATTTTTTGATGAAGATTTGTTGCAACATTCTAAAGAGATATACAAAAATCCGGAATGGCCGCAAAAGCCGCTGTTTTATGTATGTTGTCCGTCAAAAACTGATGATACTGTTGCACCGGCGAATCATGAAAATCTTTTTCTTTTGATGCCGATAGCGCCCGGACTGGAAGACAATAGTTCAACACGCGAAAAGTATTTTAAAATAATGATGGAACGTTTACAGAAATACAGCGGTGACGAAATAATAAGCCATATTGGTTTTAAGAAAAGTTATTGCGTGAAGGATTTTGTGATGGATTACAATTCTTATAAAGGCAATGCTTATGGCCTTGCAAATACCTTAATGCAGACTGCTATTCTGAAGCCAAAAATCAGGAATAAAAAAATAAAAAATCTTTTTTATGCAGGTCAGCTTACGGTTCCCGGCCCGGGGGTGCCTCCGTCTCTAATCTCGGGAAAGATCGCTGCAGAACAATTACTCAAATATTTAAAAAGTAAAAAGTATGAAACAGTTATTTGATGATTTATCTGTGAAGGTTAGTAAAATGACTACCGAGGCCTACAGCACAAGCTTTTCGTTGGGTATTTATTTTTTAAATAGCCGGCTTCGAAATGCAATTTATTCGGTGTATGGTTTTGTGAGAGTGGCGGATGAAATTGTCGATAGCTTTGAAGGATTTAGCAGGCAACATCTTCTTGCAAAATTTAAAGAAGAAACTTTTGAATCAATAGAATCACGCATTTCTGTGAATCCGATTTTGAACTCTTTTCAGCATGCTGTTCACCAATATCATATCGATCCGGAATTGATCACGACATTTTTGCAAAGTATGGAAATGGATCTTGGAAAAGTCCATTATACGAACGAGAAATACCAACAGTACATTTTAGGATCTGCTGAAGTAGTGGGATTAATGTGCCTTTACATTTTTACGGAAGGAGATCAAAAAATGTATGATGAATTAAGGCCATTTGCAATGAAGCTGGGCGCTGCTTTTCAAAAGGTCAATTTTTTACGGGATATGAAACAAGATTATCAGACACTCGGAAGGAGCTATTTTCCGGGTGTAAATATGAATGATTTCAGCATCTCTGCAAAAAAACAAATTGAAGAAGAAATAGAGAAGGATTTCAGAATGGCGCTTATTGGAATAAAGAAGCTTCCACGTTCTTCCAAAGGCGGCGTTTACCTCGCGTATATGTATTACCGGTCGCTGTTCAATAAGATAAAAAAATTACCGGCTCATAAGATATTGAACGAAAGAGTAAGGATTAATAATGGTAGAAAATTTGGGCTAATGCTAAACAGTTTGGTTATAAATAAAATGAACCAGGTATGAAAAAGCTATTTCTAATCGGTTGGCTTTTTTATTCCTCGTCGGCCTTTGCAGGAGCGCCGTCCTTAAAGTGTGTAAGAATACTTTATCAGGAAGCAGCGACAGAAGAAAAGTCGTGTAGAATGCTGCTCCAGCTTCTGTCTTCTTATGATGAGAATACCAATTCATTACTTCAAGGGTACAAGGCAAGTGCTACAATGATGCTCGCTAAATATACCTTGAATCCGATATCGAAGTTATCATATTTTAGAAAGGGTAAGCAGATGCTTGAAAATGCCATTCATGCGGATGCTGCCAATATTGAATTAAGGTTTTTAAGATTTGCGGTACAAACAAATATTCCCTTTTTACTGGGATACCACGGCTTTATCGAAAGCGACAAAAAGCTTTTACTGGAATCTCTGGGAAGTGTAAAAGATCCGCAATTAAAAGGTATGATTACCGGTTATTTTGAGAATTATAAATACGTAACTCCCAATGAAAAGCAACAAATAGAATGAAGGAATTATTAATTTTAGTGGATGAAAATGACCAGCAAATTGGTGAGATGGAAAAACTTTCCGTACACCGGAAGGGATTGCTGCACAGAGCATTTTCAATCTTTATTTTTAACTCAAATAACGAGCTCTTACTTCAACAACGGGCCAGCGAAAAATATCACTCAGCCGGACTTTGGAGCAATACCTGTTGCAGTCATTCAATCACTGCCGAGCCGATAGACAAATCGGTTTCAAGACGGTTGCAGCAGGAAATGGGTCTGGAAGCGACGACACAATTTCAATTCAAATTTCTTTATCACACTCATTTGGAAAATGGGCTTCAGGAACATGAATTGGATCATGTTTATTTTGGTAGAACCGATGAAAAACCAAAGCCGGATGCAAATGAAGTGATGAGTTGGAAATATATCAGCCTGGAAAATTTAACCAAAGAAATTTCTCTCAATCCGGAAATTTATACAGCGTGGTTAAAGATTTGTTTACCTGAAGTAAAACGGTGCTATGAAAAAAAATTGACATAATCGTTATGGAAATCTATTACTATAAAACAGAGCAATTATTACCAACGGATATGAATACCGCATGGGATTTTTTTTCCTCTGCTAAGAACTTAGCGAGAATAACTCCTCCTGAATTGGATTTTAATATTGTGACACAGTTAGATAATAAAGATATTTATCAGGGTATGCTTATTGATTATACAGTAACGCCCTTATTTGGTATTCGTTTGCACTGGCAAACTGAGATTTGGAAGATAAAAAAGCCGGAAATGTTTATTGATAAACAGTTGAAAGGCCCTTACAAAATATGGGAGCATACCCACCGGTTTGTTCAAAAGGGAAAAGGCGTGTTAATGAAAGATGAAGTAAAATATGTATTGCCGTTTGGATTCATCGGAACGATGGTTCATTCATTAATTGTGAGAAAAAAAATTGAGCGAATCTTCAACTACAGAAAAGAAGTTTTGAATAAAATATTTAAAGAAAATGGAAACGATAGTTATTAAATCCGTTATTGTGATGGCAGCCTTTATTTGTATGGAAGGCGTTGCGTGGCTTGCCCACAAATACATCATGCATGGCATACTATGGAAGCTGCACAAAGACCATCATAAAAAAGAATCTGATGGTTTTATAGAACACAACGATTTCTTCTTTATCATTTTTGCATTGCCCGGCATTGCGTGTTTGTTTTTAGGAAGAATGAATGCTTATAATTTTCTTTTTTGGATTGGCGTGGGAATTACTTTGTATGGGATTGCTTATTTCCTGGTTCATGACATTTTTATTCATCAGCGGTTTAAAATTTTTAGAAACTTTGACAATATTTATTTTAAAGCCATTCGGCGCGCACATAAAATGCACCATAAACATTTGACAAAAGAAGATGGAGAATGTTTTGGAATGTTGTTGGTTCCATTTAAATATTTTCACCAAATAAAAAATAAGAAATATCGATTAAAAAATACCCAGGTTGAAATTAACAACAATTAAAATGAACACATGAAATCCCTTTATTTTTTTGTTGATTTTTTTACAGTTATCATTCCTTTCGTTTTTTCTTTTCATCCAAAAATAAAATTTTATAAAACGTGGTTGCAGTTTGCTATTGCAGCAGTTTGTGTAGGTTTTCTCTTTATTATTTGGGATTCAATTTTTGTAAAAGTTGGAGTTTGGAATTTTAATCCGCGTTATGTTTCCGGGATAAACTTCTTAAATCTTCCTATAGAGGAAATACTATTTTTTATTTGTATCCCTTTCTCATGTGTCTTTACTTATTACTGTCTCAATAAGTTTTACAATCTTGCATGGAATGCAAAAACAGAAAACATTTTTTGCTTTGTTTTTTCGATAATCCTTTTAATAACCGGCTTATTTTTTTTAAATAAAGTTTATACTTCTGTAACTTTTATCAGCACTGCAATTGTTTCTCTTTTATTAAAATTTGTCTTCAAAATAAAATGGTTTGGTAAAGCGGTAACGGTGTATGCGCTGCTACTGATTCCCTTTTTAATCGTGAATGGAATCCTTACTGGTACCGGATTACAAGAACCGGTAGTTAATTATAACCAAATACAAAATCTGAATATTCGTTTGTTTACTATACCGCTTGAAGATGTTTTTTATGGATTTGAAATGTTCGTTTTGAATTTGTTTATTTATTTGAAATTGACTGAAAACCAATTCCTGAAAAAGAAGTTTCATGAAGAAAAGGATTTGATCAACATAGAAAATCATTTTTATGAAAAAGGCATTACAAATAGCTAATGGCATCGCTTTAATTGCTACGATAGTTATCAATTACCTTTCCAATACGGGAGTTTTTAATGGAAATACGATGAAGACAATTTCTGATAAATATCATAATTATTTTACCCCTGCAGGATATGCATTTTCCATCTGGGGCTTGATCTATATCGGTTTGCTGGCATTTGTAATTTATACCGGACGCGGACTTTTTAAAAAAGTAAACGATGAATGGCCTGTTTTGGAAATCGGTTGGTGGTTTGTGACTTCATGTGCCGCTAATTCTTTTTGGGTTATCGCATGGCTTTATGATTACATAGGCCTTTCAGTTTTGCTAATGATTATTTTGCTTTTTTCCCTGCTAAAGATTGTTCTAAACACAAGAATGGAATTAGATGATCTTCCGCTTAAAAAAATTGCCTTTGTATGGTGGCCATTTTGTCTTTATTCAGGTTGGATAAGCGTGGCGCTGATAGCAGATATAGCAGCTTATTTAACCAAAATAAAATGGAACGGCTTTGGCATTTCTGAAATTGCATGGACACTCATTATGATAGTGATAGCCGGAATTCTAAATCTAGTTATGACCTGGAATCGTAATATGCGTGAATTTGCTTTGGCAGCGGCGTGGGCGCTTATAGCGATTGCGGTTTCCAATTGGAATGGGCACAAAATAATCGTGTATGTTGCTGTAACAGTAGCGGTAATTATTTCTATCAGTTCATTCATACATGCCTGTAAAAACAGAGCCAGTAATCCATTGACAAAGTTTTTTGCTAACGGAAATATCCACATACAAATGCCGCTCTCACCGCCTTAAATTGTCGTAAATCCCCTCTCGTTTATATACTCAATTCTCTTAAGTTTGTGTGATAAAAATTAAACAATCATGTTGTCAGGATCAGCAGCATTCAGCAGTTTTTCTGTGAATGACTTGAAAAGAGCGAAAGCCTTTTACCAGGAAATACTCGGTTTAAACGTATCAGATAATCCGATGGGTCTGATTGAATTGCACCTGCAGCCAGGAAACAAAATAATGGTTTATCCGAAGCCGGATCATGTTCCTGCAACCTTTACAGTTCTTAATTTTCCGGTAAAAAATATAAATGAAAAAGTGGATGAACTTATATCCAAAGGCGTGTCTTTTGAACAATATGGCGGCCAGATAAAAACAGACGAAAAGGGCATTAGCCATAATAATGGCGGCCCAACCATTGCCTGGTTCAAAGATCCGGCAGGAAACATCTTTTCATTAATTGAAGAATAATTTCTCTCTCTGATCTTCTTTGTTACAGAACGAAAACTAAAAAATTTATAAACAAAAATAAAATCTATGAGCAGCAACAGTGTTTCCCTGCAAAGGGTGATAAAAGCAACTCCGGAAAAAGTATATCGTGCATTTACTGAGAAAAATGCCATTTCATCATGGCTGCCTCCGTATGGTTTTCTTTGTACTGTGCAGGAAATGGATGTGAAAGTTGGAGGAACTTATAAAATGAATTTTCATAATTTTTCAACAGGAAATGGACATTCGTTCGGTGGAAAGTACCTTGAGATTAAACCGAATGAGTTTTTAAAGTACACTGACATATTTGACGATCCAAACCTTCCCGGCGAAATGACTACTTCTGTATGGTTCAAAAAAGTTTTGGTCGGTACAGAAATAAAAATTGTGCAGGACGGAATTCCTTCTGCAATACCCGTGGAAATGTGCTATTTGGGCTGGCAGGAATCGTTGGAAAAATTGACGAAACTTGTAGAACCGGTCATCCCGGATGCGTAAAGTTTTATTAGTAAAATGACAGCCCTTTCTAATAAAAAAGATTTTTCGGTACTTTATTTTACTGCTCTTCAGTAAATAAATAAATAATTGAGATTCCTTTTTTTTACTTTGTAAATTTTCCTATTTTCACTTTTGCTAACAGGCATATAAATTGTAATGTCTTAATATTGTAACAATGTTTTTAGAGAACGTTTTACAAGGCGGCGGGGAAGCCGCAGGATTTTATAATTAAATCATGACCGATCAGTCGACTTCTCATCCTAAAAAGTTAAATCAATTAGCAGCCACCGCTATTTGCGGAAATGACATTACCTCATCCTGCCTGTATGTTTCTGCGCTTTGCATCGTATATGCAGGCCAGTATGCATTTATCGCTTTAATAATCGTAGGGTTGGTTTTATTTTTTTTTAGAAAAATATATGGAGAAGCTGTTGGCGCTTTGCCACTCAACGGGGGCGCTTATAATATTTTGTTGAATACGACCAGCAAAGGGAATGCTTCTCTTGCTGCTTGCTTGACCATACTTTCTTACATGGCGACAGCCGTGCTTTCAGCCTCAGAAGCGATGAATTATTTGTACAGTGTTTTTCCTTTTTTCCCGGTAATTATAGCAACGATGGTTATTCTTACCATTTTTTTGTTGCTTACGATCAGTGGTATCAGTGAATCCGCTTCCGTTTCACTCGTTATATTTATTATTCATCTTTCTGTTTTACTCTTATTAATTGCCAGTGCCATCTATTTTGTGATGGTAAATGGTTTGGATATCGCGAATATGAATTTTCATTCGCCATTAAAGGGAAGTATTTCCAATGCGATCTTTCTTGGTTTCAGCACAGCGATGCTGGGTATTACAGGCTTTGAAACTTCCGCTAATTTTATCGAAGAACAAAAGCCGGGCGTGTTTCCAAAAACGCTCAGAAATATGTGGGTTTTGGTGATGATCATCAATCCTGTAATCGCTTTGCTTGCTGTTTCTATTATGCCGCTGGCAGAAGTTCCGGGACATGAAGCAGCGTTTCTTTCTTTTATGGGAAGGCAAACGGGTGGTAAATGGCTGGCAACGGTAGTTTCGCTGGATGCCGCACTTGTATTGAGTGGTGCGGTTCTTACTGCTTTTATTGGTGTCAGCGGATTGATGAAGCGCATGACGCTGGACCGAATATTTCCACAGGCATTATTAAAAGAAAATAAAAGAGGAAGTTCGCCGCGGATCTTAATCGTATTTTATATTTTATGCTTTTCCATCCTGTTCATTACTGCCGGCGAACTGGCACCACTCGCCGGAGTTTATACGATTTCGTTTTTATCGGTAATGGCTTTTTTTGGTTTTGGAAATTTGTTGTTGAAAATAAAACGCGCAAGATTGCCACGCCCTGAATATGCGCCTGTTATTGTGGTATTGCTTGGCATCTTAGGAATTTTAATTGCTTTATATGGGAACGTAAAACTTCATCCCGATTACCTCATTGTCTTTCTGCAATATTTTATCCCGGCGATCCTGATCATTTATATGTTTTTGAAAAGAAAAGTGGTCATTCATTATATGCTGCTCTATGCGAATTCTATTTTCGATAAAATACAAAAAGCATCCGTTTTTAGTCGCTTTCATCTTACCAAAGAAATGAGAAAATTGAACCGGCAGCCATTTGTGTATTTTACCAAGGGCGACAACATTGCCATCCTTAATAAAGTGATCCAATACGTGCAGGAAAATGAAATTACTCAGAAACTAAAAATAGTTACCGTTCTGCAAAAAGAACAGAAATTAAATAAAACTTTTGAACGAGACTTTCAAACTTTAGACCGCGCTTACCCGGATATTAAACTCGAATACATCCAGATACCTGGCGTTTTTGGCCCTGAAATTATTAATAAATTAAGCCAGGAATGGAATATTCCTCAAAACTTTATGTTCATCGGTTCGCCGAGCGATCATTTTCCGCACAGGCTTTCTGATTTGGGAGGAGTGAGGCTGATTATTTAAAAAACGCATAACTTGTAAATTACAAATCGCATTATTTCTTGCTTTACTGAGAAGCATTACTTTTTCAGATATTCATTTGTAATGTCGTCGTACCCATTGAGATATTGATTAGATTTTCCATCTTTATCGAAAAGCGCTTCCCAGGTGTTTAACGGCTCCCAGATAAACGTTCCTTTCATTTGATTTCCGGGAATCGAAAAGGCTATTTTATTCACTTCTTTTTTTAATTGAGAATATTCTGCAACAATTACCGGCTTGTTATATTTTTCGTGAAGTGCAATTAAATTCTTTTGGAGATCTTCCAGAGTTCCATGCCATTTTGGATAATAAGATTCTCCGATAACATCGAAAGAAACGCCGCGTTTGATCATGTTGTCAATAAAAAATTCCGACTCAGCATTTTGTCCGCCTAAAGCAATGTGAAGCAAAGTAATAATTGAGGGATCCACTTTTTTTACTGCAGCCATTCCGGCATTTAATAAAATTGCAAGACTGTCTAAATGCTGCACATTTCCGGTTGGCCACAGTATTCCATGATTGATTTCATTACCACATTGTACCATGTCCGGCAATGTGCCTTGTGCTTTTAAAGCCAATAAAACGTTTGTAGTGTAATCAAATACTTTTTTTGCAAGCTCATTGAAATCCAGTCCTTCCCACGCTTTCGGTTTGAATTGTTTTCCCGGATCCGCCCAGGTGTCGCTGTAATGAAAATCAAGCAAAAATTTCGTTCCAGCTTTTTTAATTCGTTTCGCCATTTCCAGAGTATGCGGCAGGTCACAAAAACCTTGTTTAGGAGAATAACCGCTGTCATTTGCAGGATCCACAAATAATCGCAACCGAATATAATTGAAACCATGGTCTTTTAAAATTTCCAGTACATCTTTTTCAATGCCTTTATCCGAAAATTTCATTCCTCTTGCTTCTAATTGCGGAAGAAAAGAAATGTCAGCGCCCAGCACATTGCCGGTTGGTTTTGCGGTAGAATGTATGTTTAATTTTGAAAAAAGATAAGGATCATTTGCTGAGTTTATTTTTTGATTTGGTTCCACCGTGATAATGTCTGTACTTCCATCCCACAGCCCTTTTGAAGTTGCTTTAAATTTAATATGACCTGGTATTTTTCCTGCCTGTAAAACCACCCGGCATGTTCCATTGAAAGAAGTTTGCTTTGCATTTTCTTCCGAAACTGTAGTCACTTTTCCGTCGCCAGAATCGCCCTTTTCAATACGGATAATTTTTGCATCACCGTTTACAAAAAATTGAATAAGATTATCAGCATCCGGAATATCATTTCCTTGTTTATCAACAATTTTTACTTTAATAATTGCTTCATCTTTTCCATTTGCCAGCAACGTTGTTTTGTAAGGAGTAAGAACCACTTCAGCCGGTTCCTTTGAATTTGAAACCATTGGTTTCTGGGAAAACCCAGGATAAAAAACGGTCATAAAAACAAGGGTCAAAACTGTAATTTTTCTAAACATGTTTTTCAATTTAGTAGAAGTGGAGTCGTGAAGGGTTTAAAACAAAGGTGAAAATAATCATTTTGAGAACCAGACGTAATAGTAAAACGATATGAATAAATTTAAACAGAAAATTTGATTAAGATTCAGATACCCACTTTCATTTAATTAATAAGACAACAAATCCATAAATAAGTTGTATTTGTTTTTTGCTATAATTACCCCCATAAAAAAACTGCCTCTTTTGAGGCAGTTTTTACAAAATTTCTTTCAATTATAATTTAGTCAATGTTGCTGTATATTTCAATGGATGACTAAGATCTAACACAATTTTATAGTTGCCAGCCGAGCTAATGGAAATGTTATCTCCACCGTAGGACAACTTGTTAAGATTGCCGCCTAAATTAATATCCCAAGCGTTATTCGCTCTAAATTTGAGGCTGTTTGCACTTAATGCGACAGAGTTAATCACCCAAACATTATTTACCGGGTCATAAGTCATTGGTGTATCTGAACCCCAGCCTCCCGGAGTAGCGTCGCCGATGATGGCCCATGTTGTTTTTGTAGCTGACCAGGTTAATGCAGTAGGATTTGCTTTTACATAATAATACCCTGCACCATCCGGCCATTTTAAATTTCCACCAGAAGTGCTTAAAGTAGTGGCGTCGCCACCATAGGCGATATGATTCCAATCCGGCTCATTCGTCATTTTAAATTCAAAACTTCCACCTGCAGGAACATTTACATAGCCCTCATAATTCAACAAATCCGGTACAGTTGCGCCTAACTGTGGTGCGGTGGATGGGTTCCAGCCCTGGTAATCTCCCGGCACCCATAGGTACATAAAAGGAAGATAAGTGGTTACTTTCAAATTAATCACATTAGAGATGACGGAGGGAACAGTATTCGCGCCCTGATACGCAACAACCCTGATCTGTAAATTATTGGTCACATTAGCTGCAACGCCGGCTAATAAAGCGGCAGTATTTAAATCGCCTACACTAATATCTTTGCTTAGATTATTGCCAGCTGAAATTACTTGTGGATTAGTGAATTTTCCTCCGGCGGTATCTATTTGAATCGCATAAGTAAAAGGGAAGGTGCCATATTGCGTTGCGTTCCAGTTGAAGACGACTGCACTGTTTGATGCATTTGTAATGAGCAAGGTCAATGGATTCGTGCTTGAAGGAGTTACAGTAATGGGCACAATGTAGGGAGTAGTTTTAATTGTAAGCACGTTTGAATGATACGTCTCGTTATTGTTTCCATAAGAAGACGTTAGCCTAATATCGACGCTCGATTCTGTTCCGGCGGCTATTCCTAATCCAGCCAGGATATCATTAAATTGTTTGCCGGAAAAGGTTATCTCTCTTGCACCGTTTTCGGTTAATGTATATTCTTTTGCAAAGTTTTTACCTGTGGAATCTATTTCCACAACATATTTATACAAAGAAGTATCCTGCGCGTATTTTGGATTTGTCCAGTTGAGTGTAAGCACTGTATTTGTTGAATCTGCAGGCTTTGAAGCGACGGTATTTACGGAGCCGGACAACGTTACGGCCGTTCCATTGGGGTAAAAGTTGTTTGGCAACTCCGCCAGTTTTTTACAGGCTGCCATCATGAAAACCATTGCTGCAAAGGCCAAAAGCAGGTTTAAATTTTTATGCATATCAATTGTTTTAAATATCTATTTTGAATTATTGTTTGGTAACGGTCAATATTCCTGTTTGAAAATTAAGATCAAATAAATATACGCCTGGCGCTGTCGGACCGGGAAAATTATCACTTAAATCAAGGCCGAAGGAACCGCCGGAAAAGGGTTGATCAGAAGTTTTTTTGCAGGCATATTTATGGCTCCAGCTACCATTGACAGGCAAAATAAGGTACTGATCGCTCCCATTTGTCGGGTCGCCTCCTGAAAGTTCAATTTTCAATTGGTAATCTGTTGCGCTCACCCTGGTGAATTGTTGCGATGCCGGTACCGGATTGCTCCAGCCACCAAGTTTTGCATCTCCTCCTACTAATACTAACACAGCGGATGGATCAGGTGGTGTTACTACTGGTGGCGGTGCAAATGGTTTCACTTTGTATTTTAGAGAGTTTGATGAAAGGGAAACCAGGTTTGGAGAACCGGAAGTATATGGAGCAAGGAAAGAAACAACTCTCACTTCGATGTTGTGGGTGTGAGATGTGTCAAGTTGCAGGCCGTTGCCAAGAATGCTGTTTAACTCATTTACTGTAAAAGTTTTGCTTAATCCCGGACTTATTTGCACGGTCTGCATTTTTGGAGAAGTGAAGTTTGCTCCTACTGTATCAAATTGAAGATTATAGGTAACATTTAAAGAACTTATCCCATTACTGAATTGATAATTTGGATTTGTCCAGTTGAAAGTTATAGCTGGATTGCTTGCGTTGGTAAACATCAATGGTATAGAATCAGTCAAGGAGCTGGTTAATACCGGTGCGGTCCCGCCCTTAAATAAGACATTGGTTGCGTCTTTTTTGCAAGCGGAAAAAGCAACCAGGCTGATTACAAGAATCACCCATAATTTATTTAAATAATTTTGCATAATATTTTTCATTTTTTTATAAAAATTAATAGCCTGGATTTTGAACTAAGTTTGAATTGGCCTGCAGGTCGGTAATCGGAAGCGGATAGATCCTGTAATGAGCGTCCACACCGGTACCATTAGAAACTCCTCCCTTCCACGGCCACAGATAGCTGCTGCTCGTGAATTCATCAAACCTGATAAGATCAGTTCGCCTGAAGCACTCCCAATACAACTCGCGGCCTCTTTCATTCAAAATAAATGGTAATGTCAGATTAGAGGATGTGATATTACCGCTTGTGTTGCCATAGGCACGTTGCCTGAGAAGATTGATGTATCCAACGGCAGTTGTCAAATCGCCTCCTGAGCCGCCGCGCAGAACTGCTTCAGCATATATCAGATATTGTTCGGCCAGGCGAAATAAAGGAAAATCTGTAGAACAAAAAGTCCCACCTGCGCCCGGTTCAGCTACTGCACCGTTAGAAGTAAGGTTGGTAAATTTATTTACAGGTATTCCCTGGTTGAACTGTGCTACATTGGAAATTTGTGCAGTCACACCGGGCGTATTCAAAAATATTGCGCGTTTGTCAACTGTAGTATCTGGTGTTGGAAACAGAGCAGGAAGATTTGCAGTACTTCTGTTACCCGCCCATCCTCCGGAAGGAACTCCGTAATCAGCGGTTTTCATCGCGTAACCGGGACTGCCGGGTTTGTACTCTGAATTGGCGCACGAACTATTTACCAAAAATGTTGTTCCTCCATAATTTTGTGTGAGTAAGCCGTCATAAGGTATGGCGAGGATTGTTTCAGGATTATTTACGTTGTTATCTCCTTTGAATAAATTTGCATAAGACGGCATAAGACTGTAACCGGCATTAATTACTTTACTGGAGTAGGTGATAGCGTCCGTATTTCTATCTGTGCCTGTATAAACTTTTGCGTTCAGGTAAATGCGCGCAAGCAATGCCCAAACAGCAGCCTGATCGGCACGTCCATATTGATTTTGATGTGGAGCTGCCATAGAACTCACACAGGATAATAACTCAGACTCTACGTATTTGAACAAATCGGCTCTGTTTATTTGTTTTGGAAAGGACAGTGGCCCAACATCTGTGGTTTCGGTTCCGAAAGCGGGGTTTGCAAATACGTCCATTAACGTTGCATATTGGAATGCACGTAAAAATCTTGCTTCCGCCTTGTATTGAGAAATTGCAACCGTATCTCCACCGGTAATGCCCCGGCTCGCAAGTGCTGCAGATGTGCAATGTGTTATAAAATCATTGCACAGAGTAATCTGGTACATGCTTCTTGCATATAATCCAATGAGAATCGGGTTTGTCGCTGTCCAACTCATATTATGAAAGTCAGGTACACCCGGGTCACCCCAGGCGCAAACAGCCTCATCAGTCGGCAGTTCCTGGACATTCCATAGGCATCTTACAAAGTCAGACGTTCCTGCATCGACTCCTGCGATACTGGAACTGCCAGGCCCGGAAGTTCCTGTTAATTCGTAAGCGCCATAAATATTGGCAAGCGCCAGCTTATACCCATTAGGAGTACTATAAACACTATCTGCAAAAACAGCATTAGCCGGTAGCCGATTCAGGTCTTTGTTACACGAGATTAATATTCCCGTAATGATGACCAAATAAAATGATATTTTCAAAGAAACACTTCTCATATTGTTTGTATTTTGTTCGTTTAAAAATTTAAGCTTGCTCCAATTGTAACAGTTCTTGGGCGGGGATAAAGTACATTATCAATTCCTCCATATATTTCCGGATCTGATCCGGTGTATTTTGTTGCCGTAAATACATTCTGACAATTTGCAGATAAACGTAAAGAAATATTTTTTGATAATTGCCCCACATTATAGCTAAGTCCAATATTATCCATTTTTAGGAATGAAGCATTTTCCACATAATAAGATGAGAAGAACTGGTTGTTATAAAAATTTGTATTTAAAACTGCAGAAGGTGCATTTTGCAAAAAGTTTGTCGGATTCAATACATTTCTTGTAACTGCAAGATTCGATGCTGTGTTATTGTACATGTAGTTTCCCACACTCGCGCGAAGGACCGTGCTCAATGTCCATTCCTTATAGCTGAAACTTGTGCTAAATCCGAAAGTGACCGGAGCAAAAGGTGACTTATAGTGTACCAGGTCTTTTTGATTAATAATGCCATCCCTGTTTTGATCAACGTACATTCCTTCTATCGGATTTCCTTTATTATCATATACCTGTTGTAAAACATAAAAGGTATTAGGGCTATAACCGACGCTGTTTTGCTGAATGGTATTTCCTGTGCCTCCGGCGATACCGCCAACAGCGTAACTGCTGTTAACTTTTGCTAAAGAATCCTGCGATACCGATAGATTGGTTATATTAAAATAATTATAAGAAACATTGAATCCTACTTCCCATGATAAATTCTTTTGGCGAATAGGAATAGCATTTATTGTAAAATCTATTCCTTTGTCCGTCATGTTACCCACGTTTCTCACCAGCTGATTACCAAAGTTTGTAAGCGAAGGCACATATACATTTGCCAAAAGATTGCTGGTCTTTTTGTAATAATAATCGATGCTTCCTGAGATACGGTTGTCTAAAAATCCAAAGTCAAGGCCTACATCAGAGGTTGCTGTTGTTTCCCATTGCAAATCCTTTGCATAAATAGAAGGACTCCATGTATTATAGAAATTGTTTCCAAAATTTACCTCCGATGTACTTCCGCTCAATGAGTAGTAATTCAAATAGTTGTAATATCCGATTCCTGCCTGGTTCCCGGTGATACCATAGCTTAAACGTAATTTAAGGTCTGATACAGCTCTGGAATTTTTGAGAAAATTCTCCTCGTTTATTCTCCAGGTAAATGCTCCTGAAGGGAACACACCCCAACGATATTGCGGTCCAAACCTGGATGAACCATCTGTTCTGATTGATCCCATTAAAATGTATTTTTTGTTAAACGTGTAAATCAACCTGCCGTAATAAGATATCAAAGTCACCTCGCTGAAGGAAGTCGGCTGTAAAGGATTGTAACCGGAAGGAATGGTATCTCTTGAGTAGCTTAACGATGGAAAGTTTTTGTTGTGACTGTAATTATCATAATAGCCATAACCAGCCACCGCATTCACATTGCTCTTTATTGATTCGATGTCCTTTACATAACTAAGATAAAATTCACCGACCTTATTTTTGTAGTTGTTATAATATTGGTTATTCTGACCTCTTAATTTAGGAACGCTGTTATAAGACTGTGCAGCATCTACCGGTACAACGGTGGTTCCATTATATTTTGCCACGTCATATCCTAAATTCAGATTAGCGTGCAATTCAGGCAAGAAGTGAAATTTATAATCAAACTGGATGTTGCCAAAACTTCTTAATGCGTGATTTTCTGCATCGTACTGTTTTAGAAGTGCCACAGGATTTCGGTTTGATAATGAGTTCGGAGTGGTATCATTTGTCAGCCATTCATAATAACCACCAAAATTTGCTTTGCCGGAATGCACCGGTTGAGTAGGGTCAAATGAAACGGCATTACCAATTGCTCCGGTATTCGCATTACGCGAATCGGTACTGGAGCCATGAAGATTAATATCAATTTTTAAATGATCGTCAAATAAATTGGGAGTAAGCGAAATCGATAAGGCTTTACGATCGAGATGATCTGTTTTTAAAACGCCGGTTTGTGAAAGATATTCAGCGCCAATACGATAAGGCATATTTTTCATACTTCCACTGTAACTTAAATTATTATCAGAGGTAATTGCAGTCTGGTAGATTTCTTTTTGCCAGTCTGTATTGGCACTGCCCATTACCGCTATTTGCGAGGGAGTACCGATCGATTTCACCAGTTTTCTGAATTGGTCGCCCGATAATACCGGGAACTCTTTCGATATCTTAGATGCTGAAAGTTGAGTACTGAAAGAAAGCACCGGCCTGCCTGCCTTGCCGCGCTTTGTCGTTATCATGATTACTCCGTTAGAAGCACGAGAGCCGTAGATAGCGGTAGCGGCAGCGTCTTTTAAAATAGAAAAACTGGCGATATCGTCTGGATTAATTCCTTGTAAATTAACTGAACTTAAAGGCACTCCGTCGATTACGATCAATGGATCATTACTGGCACTTAAAGAAGCTCCG
>Ga0207667_10001579_pt1 | contig 28649 bp, 40 predicted proteins | sample KBSCornC52_FD_184301 | JGI IMG/M metagenome (GOLD analysis project Ga0207667, IMG submission 184301) | Corn rhizosphere microbial communities from Kellogg Biological Station, Michigan, USA - KBS Corn C5-2 (SPAdes) (version 2) | ecosystem: Host-associated > Plants > Roots > Rhizosphere > Soil ...
CCACGATGGACTGGATGGTCCAGGAGCAGGAGCGCGGCATCACCATCACGTCCGCCGCGACCGCGACGACGTGGCGCGACACCCGCATCAACATCATCGATACGCCTGGCCACGTGGACTTCACGGTCGAAGTCGAACGCAGCCTCCGCGTGCTCGACGGACTGGTCGCGCTCTTCGACTCGGTGGCCGCCGTGCAGCCGCAGTCCGAGACCGTCTGGCGCCAGGCCAACAAGTACAAAGTCCCGCGCATCATCTTCGTCAACAAGATGGACCGCATGGGCGCGGACTTCTTCAACGTCGTGGACAAGGTCCGCGAGCGCCTCGGCGCGCGCGCCGTCCCCGTTCAGGTCCCGATCGGCGCCGAAGACAACTTCAAGGGCGTCGTCGACCTGTTCACCATGAAGAAGGTCATCTACACCGACGACCTCGGTTCGACCATCGAGTCCGGCAGCGCCGAGACCGAGGTCGAGGGCGAACTGCTCGAACTCGCGCAGAAGTGGCGCCAGGAGATGATCGAGGCGATCGCCGAGCAAGACGACGAACTGCTCGAGATGTTCTTCGACGGCAAAGAGATGCCGGTCGACCGCATGAAGACGGCCCTGCGCAAGGCGACCATCGCCGGCACGGTGCTGCCGATGCTCTGCGGTTCGGCCTTCAAGAACAAGGGCGTCCAGCCGTTGCTCGACGCGGTCGTCGACTATCTGCCGTCGCCGCTCGAAGCCAAGGTGATCACCGGCATCGATCCCAAGACGGACCTGCCGATCACCCGCAAGGCCGACGACGAAGAGCCGTTCAGCGCGCTCGCGTTCAAGATCGCGACCGATCCGTACGGCAACCTGACGTACTTCCGGGTCTACTCGGGCGTGCTCAACAAGGGCTCGTACGTGTACAACGCGCGGTCCGGCAAGAAGGAGCGCATCGGGCGCATCCTGCGGATGCACGCCAACCATCGCGAAGACATCGATTCGATCGGCGCGGGCGACATCGCCGCGGCCGTCGGTCTGACCGACACCCGCACCGGCGACACGCTGTGCGACGAGAAGGTGCCGATCATCCTCGAGAACATCGTGTTCCCCGAACCGGTCATCTCGCAGGCCATCGAACCGAAGTCCAAGGCGGACCAGGACCAGCTGGGCAAGGGCCTCGCGCGTCTCGCGCAGGAAGATCCCACGTTCCGGATGCGCACCGACGAAGAGACGCAGCAGACGATCATCGCGGGCATGGGCGAGCTGCATCTCGAGATCATCCTCGACCGCCTCCGCCGCGAGTTCAAGGTCGAGGCCAACGTCGGCAAGCCGCAGGTCGCGTACAAAGAAGCGATCACGAAGGAAGTCACCAAGCAGGGCAAGTTCGTCCGTCAATCGGGCGGCAAGGGCCAGTACGGCGACGTGACCATCCGCGTGACCCCGGGCGAGCCCGGCACCGGCATGGTCTTCGAATGGAAGATCGTCGGCGGCGCGGTCCCTAAGGAATACTCGAAGGCCGTCGCCGAAGGCATCCGCGAATCCGCGCTCTCGGGCGTGCTCGCGGGCTTCCCGGTGCTCGACTTCAAGGTCGAGGCCATCGACGGTTCGTACCACGACGTCGACTCGTCGGAAATGGCGTTCAAGATCGCCGCTTCGATGGGCTGGAAAGAGGCCAATCGCGCGGCCGGCCCGATCCTGCTCGAGCCGATCATGAAGGTCGAAGTGACCACGCCCAAGGACTACATGGGCGCGATCACGGGCGACCTCAACCGTCGCCGCGGCATGATCCAGGCGACCGAAGAGGCCCCGGGCGGAGCGCAGGTCATCCTCGCGAACGTCCCGCTGTCAGAGATGTTCGGTTACGCGACCGATATGCGTTCGGCCACGCAGGGACGCGCGACCTACACGATGGAGTTCTCGCACTACGAAAAGGCGCCGAAGTCCGTCGAAGAAGAGATCGTCGCAAAATCGGCCGGCAAGAAGACCCCGGTGGCGTAAGCCGTCTAACTCGTTAAACTGTAAAGAGGAACACTGTAAAGTATCATGGCGAAGGCTAAATTCGAACGTACCAAGCCGCACGTCAATATCGGCACCACCGGTCACGTCGACCACGGTAAGACGACGCTTACGGCTGCGATCACGAACTGTCTCGCGACCGAAGGGCTCGCGCTGAAGAAGGACGTGAACGATATCGACAACGCGCCCGAAGAAAAAGAGCGCGGCATTACGATCGCCATCTCGCACCAGGAGTACGAGACGGCGACGCGTCACTACGCCCACGTCGATTGCCCGGGGCACGCCGACTACATCAAGAACATGATCACGGGAGCCGCCCAGATGGACGGCGCGATCCTGGTCGTGTCCGCGACCGACGGCCCGATGCCGCAGACGCGCGAGCACATCCTGCTCATGCATCAGATCGGCGTCCCGAAGGTCGTCGTGTTCCTCAACAAGTGCGACATGGTCGACGACGAAGAGCTGCTCGAGCTGGTCGAGATGGAAGTCCGCGAACTCCTCACCAAGTACGAGTATCCCGGCGACGAGACCCCGATCGTCCGCGGTTCGGCGCTCAAGGCGCTCAACTCGACCGGCAAGCGCGGCGACCCGGACGCCGACGCCATCTTCAAGCTGATGGACACCGTCGACTCCTACATCCCGGAACCGGTCCGCGCGACCGATAAGCCGTTCCTGATGCCGGTCGAAGACGTGTTCACGATCACCGGCCGCGGCACGGTCGGCACGGGCCGCGTCGAGCGCGGCATCGTCAAGGTCGGCGAAGACATCGAGATCGTCGGTCTCATGGACAACGCCCGCAAGACCGTCGTCACCGGCATCGAGATGTTCCGCAAGCTGCTCGACTCGGGCATCGCCGGCGACAACATCGGCGTGCTGCTCCGCGGCATCGATCGCAACGACATCGAGCGCGGCCAGGTGCTGGCCAAGCCCGGCTCGATCAAGCCGCACAAGAAGTTCAAAGCCGAGGTCTACGTCCTCTCGAAGGACGAAGGCGGCCGTCACACGCCGTTCTTCGGCAACTACCGCCCGCAGTTCTACTTCCGCACGACGGACGTGACGGGCACCATCAAGCTGCCGGAAGGCGTCGAGATGGTCATGCCGGGCGACAACGTGACGATGGACGTCGAACTGATCACGCCGATCGCGTGTGAAGAAGGCCTCCGCTTCGCCATCCGTGAAGGCGGCCGCACCGTCGGCGCCGGAGTGGTTACCTCGGTTTCGGAGTAGTCTTTTCGCCCAGGGCGTCGTTGCCGGCGGCCTCGTGTGCAAAGCACACGTCGGCCACCGGCGCCTCGCCCTGAACGAAAATCCTTACTCCGAAATCCGAAGTAAGGCATCAGTTCAAGCACATTGAGAATTTAATAGGAATCGAAAGAAATGTCGAAGCAGAAGATCCGCATCCGCCTCAAGGCGTACGACCACTCGGTGCTCGATCAGTCGGCCGAACGCATCGTCGAAACGGCCAAGCGCACCGGTGCGTTCGTCAGCGGGCCGGTTCCGCTTCCGACCGAGATCAACCGTTACTGCGTGCAGCGCTCCACCAACAACGATAAGAAGTCGCGCGAGCACTTCGAGATGCGCACCCACAAGCGCCTGATCGACATCCTCCAGGCGTCGCCGAAGACGATGGATGCGCTGATGCATCTCGACCTTCCGGCCGGCGTCGACATCGAACTCAAGGCCTAGACCCTAGAGCGTCGCGAGCAGATCCCGCTCGCGATCCTCCGAAAGCCCCGCACGCAGAGCGCGTCGCGGGGCTTTTATCTTGTGCCACGCGAGGGTGTCGCGGACGGTCTCGCGGAGCGGTCGATAGCGCAGTCCGGCGACGAGGGCGCGACGCACGTCGACGTGGAGCAGGCCGGGCATCCCGGCCGAGTCCGGCACCCACAGCGGCAGGTCGCTCCAGGGCGCGACCTCGTGCTTTTCCAGGAACGCGGCGGAGGCATACCGGACCTCGGACGGCACGCGCGCCACGTCGCGACAGATCGCGAACAGGCCGCCGAGCGAGATCTCGCGCGGCGGCGAGGTGACGTTGTAGGTCCCGCCGACGCCGCGTTCGAGCGCGCGAGCGGCGAAGTCCGCGATGTCGCGCGCGTCGACGAACTGCGTGCGGAAATCGGCGGACTCGGGCGCCAGCACCGTGCCGCCGCGGTCGAACCGCACCGGCCAGTAGGTGAAGCGGTCGGTCGGATCGTGCGGGCCGGCGATCAGCCCCGGCCGCAGGATCAAAGCGCGCTCGCGGAACGTGCTCGCGACGATGCGTTCGCAGGCGGCCTTCTGCGCGCCGTACCATTCGATATCGAACGCGGCGCGGCGGTCGGCCGGCAGCGCGAGCACCGGCGCGTCCTCGTCGGGCGAGACCGACGCGGGCTCGTAGACCGAGATCGTCGAGACGAAGACGTAGCGGCCGGTCCGTTTCGCGAAGAATCGGGCCGAGATCTCGACGTCGCGCGGCGCATAGCCGCTCGTGTCGAGGACCGCATCCCAGGTCCGCGTCCCGAGCCGTCCCAGGTCGGTGCGCCGGTCGCCCACCGTTCCGCGCGTGAAGTGGGTCGCGCGATGACCGCGCGCGCGGAGCGCGTCGGTCAGGTGGATGCCGAGAAAGCGCGTTCCGCCGAGCAACAGGACGTCCATCGACGTTCCAGATAGCCCGGCAGGCGGCGGAGGCCCTGCTACGAACGTCGGACCGTGAACACCGCACGTTTCGTGGAGGTATTGTCGTGGAGAACAAGGGCACGTATCTGGGGACCATGATCGCGCTCGCAAGCGTCGCGTTCGGCTTGCTGGCGGCCGGGGCGTGGAACACGTTCATCGGCGAACTCGTGAAGCAGTATCTCCCGCCAGGTGCGGGGCTGTGGGGCGATCTCGTCTACGCGGTCCTGGTGACCATCCTCGCGATCGTCGTGATGAACAACCTGGCCAAGTTGGCCGCCAGGGAGATCGGTCCCAGGAGCTGATCCGGCCGTCAGGTTAAGGAGCGGGCGCGGGCAGCGCCGAAAGCGTCGCCCATGCCTATTCCGCTGCACGTCAAACGCTCGCGCACCTTCCGCGGTACCAAGCGGCGGATCTTCCATCTGCTCGAAGAGATGGGGACGTCGGGCGACCAGATCTGGCCGTTCGCGTCGCAACCGTTCATGCGGTCGCCGGGGCCGCTGACGCCCGAGAAGACCGAAGAGTGGCACATCGGCATCCACGCCCGCCTCGCCGAGATCGAGCCCGAAGAACGGATCGTCTGGCGCTTCATCAACGAGGGCGTCGACGGGACCCACGGCTTCTATCTGACGGCCGACGGGAAGGACGTCACGCTCGAACATCGCGTCGACGCCATCTTGAGCGATACCGAGGGCCGGCTGCTCTGGCGCCGCATCGAAGACCAGCACGAACGTTCGCTCGACGCGCTCTTCGACAAGCTCGCGCGCGTCCTCAAACGATGAAGCGCCGTCCGCTGGGTGCGGGCGGTCCGCTCGTCTCCGTCATCGGTCTCGGCTGCATGGGCATGTCGGAGTTCTACGGAACGCGCGACGACGCCGAGTCGGTCGCCACCATCCATCGCGCGCTCGACCTGGGCGTCGAGATGATCGATACGGCCGACATGTACGGAAGCGGCGACAACGAATCGCTGGTCGGACGCGCGCTCAAGGGCCGGCGCGACCGCGCCTTCCTGGCGACCAAGTTCGCGATCGTGCGCGGCGACGACCCCGGCGCGCGCGCCATCGACGGTCGGCCCGCGTACGTCCGCGCCGCCTGCGACGCCTCGCTCAAACGCCTGGGCGTCGACCACATCGACCTGTACTACCAGCACCGGGTCGACACGCAGACGCCGATCGAGGAGACGGCGGGCGCGTTGGGCGAGCTGGTCGCCGCCGGTAAGGTACGCTACATCGGGCTCTCCGAGGCCAGCGCCGACACCATCCGGCGCGCCCATGCGACCCACCCGGTCGCGGCGGTGCAGAACGAATGGTCGCTCTGGTCGCGCGATCTCGAGATCAACGGCCAGCTTGAGGCGGCGCGCGAGCTGGGCATCGCGACGGTCGCCTACAGCCCGCTCGGCCGGGGATTCCTGACCGGCGCGATCCGCGATCCGAAGGATTTCGCGCCCGACGACTATCGCGCGAGTTCGCCGCGTTTCACGGGCGAGAACTTCGCGAAAAACCTCGTCCTGGTCGAGCGCGTCGAAGCGCTCGCGCGGGCCAAGGGCTGCGAGCCGGGGCAACTCGCGCTGGCCTGGCTGCTGGCGCGCGGCGACGACGTCTTCCCGATCCCGGGCACCAAACGGCGCACGCTTCTCGAGCAGAACGTCGCCGCCGCCGACGTCGAGATGACGCCGGACGAGATGGCCGAACTGGAGCGGATCTTCCCGCCCGACGCGGCCGCCGGTGCGCGCTACGCCGACATGAGCTTCGTGAACCGGTGAACGCGCGCAAGGCCGCCGCTCCGGACTCCGTCGATTTCCTCGGCATCGATGCGCTGCTCACGCATGAAGAGCGGCTGATCCGCGAGACCGTGCGCGCCTTCGTGCGCGACCAGGTCGCGCCGAACGTCGCCGAATGGTTCGAAGAAGGCATCATGCCGCGCGAACTCGGCCGCGAACTGGGCAAGCTCGGCCTGCTCGGGATGCATCTCGAGGGGTACGACTGTCCGGGTGCCAGCGCCGTCGCCTACGGCATCGCCTGTGCCGAACTCGAAGCCGGCGACGCCGGCGTGCGCAGCTTCGCGTCGGTCCAAGGGTCGCTCGCGATGTACGCGATCCATCGTTGGGGGAGCGAAGAACAGAAGCGCGCGTGGCTGCCGGCGATGGCCCGCGGCGAGAAGATCGGCTGCTTCGGATTGACCGAGCCCGATTTCGGCAGCAACCCGGCCGGTATGCGCACGAACGCGCGCCGCGACGGATCCGATTGGATCCTCAACGGCACCAAGATGTGGATCACCAACGGCGGCATCGCCGACGTGGCGATCGTCTGGGCGCAGGTCGACGGCGCGATCCGCGGCTTCGTCGTGCCGACCGATACCAAAGGCTTCGCGGCGCACGGCATCGAGAAGAAGATCTCGTTGCGCGCCTCGGTGACCAGCGAACTGGTGCTGCAGGACGTGCGCCTTCCGGCCGACGCGCTACTGCCCGGCGCCGAAGGGCTGCGCGGCCCGCTCGCGTGCCTGAACGAGGCGCGCTTCGGCATCGTCTGGGGCGCGATGGGTTCGGCCCGCGCCTGCTACGAATCGGCCCTCGAGTACTCGAAGACGCGCGTCCAGTTCGACAAACCGATCGGCGCGTTCCAGCTGACCCAGCAGAAGCTCGTGGATATGCTGCTCGAACTCGGCAAGGGATCGTTGCTCGCGCTCCATCTCGGACGTATGAAGGATGCGGGCACGCTGCATCCGAGCCAGGTCAGCTTCGGCAAGCTCAACAACGTGCGCGAGGCGCTGAAGATCGCACGGTCGGCGCGCTCGATCCTGGGCGCAAACGGCGTGACCCTGGAATATCCGGTCATCCGCCATATGAATAACCTCGAATCGGTCCTGACCTACGAAGGCACGAGCGAAGTGCACACGCTGATCCTCGGCCAACAGATCACGGGGCTTGCGGCGTTCAGCTGATCGCGTGCCGCAGATCGATCGCAAGGACCTGATCGTCATGCTGGTCGCCGCCGCGGCGACCGTCGTGGCCTGCCTGCTCAACGCCATCGGCGCGCCGCCGTTGCTCTGCTTCCTGATCGCGGGCGTCTCGCTTGCGACCCTGGCCGCCACCATCGGCATCGCGATCGATCAACTCGCGAGCCGCGTCTCCTCGGCGGTGACCGGCATCCTGCAATCGGCGCTCGGGAACCTGCCCGAGCTGTTCATCTGCATCTTCGCCTTGCGCGCCGGTCTCATCGACGTCGTGCAGACCGCGCTGATCGGTTCGATCCTGGCCAACAGCCTGCTGGTGCTGGGGCTGGCCTTTTTCGCCGGCGGCTTGAAAAATGGACGCCAGAAGTTCTCGGCCGAGCAACCGCGTGCGATCTCGATCATCATCGCGGTCGCCGCCGCCGCTCTGGTCATCCCGTCCCTCGCGGTGCAGCTCCACACGCCGGCCGCGAGCCATGCGGGTGCGATCAGCATCGCCTGCGCGTTGGTGTTGATCGCGATCTTCGGAGCGAGCGTCGTCTTCTCGATGAAGGTCCGCGAAGAGGTGGAAGAAGTCCACGAGAGCGGGGCAGGGCACTGGCCGCTCTGGTCGACGATCGCGGTCTTGACCTGCGCCGGCGTCGCGTCGGCGTTCGTCTCGGATTGGTTCGTGGCGGCGTTGCAGCCGACCATCGACCTGCTCCACATCAGCCAGGCCTTCACCGGGCTGGTGATCGTCGCCATCGCCGGCAACGCGGTCGAGAACGTGGTCGGGGTGACGATGGCGGTCCGCAACCGGCCCGCCCTCTCGATCAGCCTTATTCTCAACAGCTCCCTCCAGGTCGCGGTCGCGCTGATCCCGGCGCTTGTGTTGCTGAGCCTGGTCATCCCGGGCGCGAACCTGACCTTGGTCTTCCCGCCACTCCTGGTCATCACGATCGTGCTGGCCGCCATCGTCCCGATGATGACGATCTCGGACGGCGAGTCCAACTGGCTTGAGGGGGTCGCCCTGATGGGCCTCTACGCGATCGTCGCCGCCGCCTTCTGGTGGGGCTAGGGCGCCGGCTTCCGATAGAGGACGTGCCGCCGGAGCCGGTGCCCTTCGGGCAGCCGGGGCATATCGAAGTCGTCGGCCGGGTCGCAGGTCATCCCGACCTTCTCCATGACGCGCATCGAGCGGACGTTCTGGAGGGCCGTCATGGCCACGATCTCTTCGAGGCCGAGGACCTCGTACCCATAGGCGAGCGAGGCCTTGGCGGCTTCGGGCGCAAGTCCCCGGTCCCAGTACTCGTAGGCCACTCGCCAGCCGATCTCGATGCAGGGGGTGAAATGGGCCTCGAACGGAGGCCGCTGGAGTCCCGTGAAGCCGACGAACTCGCCGGTCGCGCGCAGCTCCATCGCCCAGAGGCCCCAGCCTTGCTCCTCGATCCGGGTCTTGATCCGCAGCGCGCCGGCGTCGCTCTCGGCGCGGGTCTGGGTGGCCGGATAGTGCTCCATCACCCGGGGGTCGGCGTTGATGGCCGCATAGGGCGCGAAGTCCTCGTCCCGCCACGGGCGCAGGAGCAGACGTTCGGTGGTGAGGATGTCGGTCACGCGCGCTTACTTAGAGGGAAAAGTCGCTTGACCTGGCTTGGCGGGCCTGGTACACTGCCTGAGTTGTGGTCCTGGCCGGACCGCGCTTCGTTGCGCGTCCGGCGGAAGTATGTAGCAAGTACGCCTGGGACCGTGGACATAGTCACTCAAGCACACTTCAACAACTGGATAGGACGAGGATAATGAAGAACATCCTTGGCCGCAAGGTTGGGATGACGAGCGTGTTCACCGCCGACGGACGTTACGTCCCGGTCACGGTGATCGAAGCCGGTCCCTGCACGGTGGTCGAGCGTCGCACCAAAGAGAAGCACGGATACGAATCCGTGGCTCTCGGTTTCGGTGCGATCAAAAAAGCTCGCGTCACCCGTGCCCTTGCCGGACATTTCAAAGCCAATAACGTCGAGCCGACCAAGTTCGTCCGCGAGTTCCGCAACGACATCGACGGCGTCGAAGTCGGTCAGACCATCACCGTCGCCGAGTTCGCCGAAGGCGATCGCGTCGACGTCGTGGGCATCTCCAAGGGCAAAGGCTTCGCCGGCGGCATCAAGCGCCACAACTTCAGCGGCGGCGGAGCGAGCCACGGCTCGATGATCCACCGCCAGCCGGGTTCCAACGGCGACACCAACGCCGGCCGCGTCGTCAAGGGCAGCCGTCGCCCGGGTCACATGGGCGTCGACCGCGTCACCCATCAGAACCTCGAGATCGTGCGCGCCGACGCGGAGCGTAACGTCCTGCTCGTCCGCGGCCCCGTCCCGGGAGCCAAGAACGCGCTGGTCGTCATCAGCAAGAGCGTCAAGAGCGCCGGCGAGGTGGAAGCATAATGCCGAACGTCATCGACCTCAACGGGAAGATCGTGCGCGACGCCGTCACGCCGTCGATCTTCGAAAAGGATTACAGCGACAAGCTCCACACGATCTATCGTGCGGTCCATCGCGAGCAGGCCAACCCCCGCGCCGGCACCGCCTCGACCTTGCGTCGCGACGAAGTCCGCGGCGGCGGTCGCAAGCCCTGGAAGCAGAAGGGCACCGGCCGCGCCCGTCAAGGCTCCATCCGTTCGCCGCAATGGCGTAAGGGCGGCGTCGTGTTCGGTCCCAAGCCGCGCTCGTACGTGGAGTCGCTCAACAAGAAGGAACGCCGCGCGGCCTTCATCGCCGCCCTCTCGGACCGCTTCAAGAACGGCGCGGTCACGGTCCTCGACGCGGAGAACTTCGCGATCGTCAAGACCGCCGACTTCGCCGCGCTGATCTTCGGATCGGCCAAAGAGGCGAAGAAGGGCCCGAGCACGCTGATCATCTGCGGACAGGGCGAAGGCTCGTTCGAGAAGATCGGCCTGGTCGCGCGCAACCTCAAGGCCGTCGCCGTGACCCACACGGGCGCGCTCGACGTCAAAGACGTGCTGCGCTACAACCGCCTCGTCTTCACCGCCGCCGCGTACGAGTCGCTCTCGGCCGCGTATGCCGAGGAGGCCAAGTAACATGGACGCACGCGACATCATCATCTCGCCGCGCATCACGGAGAAGGCGATGGGCAACGCCCTCGTCCAGCAGTACACGTTCACGGTCCACAAGGCCGCGACCAAGACGCAGATCCGTCACGCGATCGAAGAGATCTTCAAGGTCGACGTCATCAAGATCAACACGGTGAACGTCGCCGGAAAGACGCGCTCTTCGGCGCGCCGGGGCCAGCGGACGTCGGGCAAGCAGCCCGACTTCAAGAAGGCCATCGTCACCCTCAAGCCGGGTCAGAAGATCGAACTCGGCGGCGTCAACTACTTCGAGCAATAAGATGCCAGTTAAAAAGTATCGCCCGACAAGCGCGGGCCGCCGCTTCATCACGACGATGGATTTCTCCGACCTCTCGAAGGTCGATCCGCACAAGCCGCTCACCGAAGTGCGCCAGAAGCACTCCGGCCGCAACAACAACGGGCACATCACGGTCCGTCATAAGGGCGGCGGCACGCGCAAGATCTATCGCATCATCGATTTCAAGCGCACCAAAGATGCGATCCCGGCCAAGGTGGCGACGATCGAGTACGATCCGAACCGCTCGGCCCGCATCGCGCTGCTCCACTACAAGGACGGCGAGAAGCGCTACATCCTCGCGCCCGTCGACCTCAAGGTCGGCGACGTGATCGAGTCCGGCCCCGCCGCGGACATCAAGGTCGGCAACTGTCTGCCGATCAAGAACATCCCGGTCGGTACGGTCATCCACAACATCGAGCTTCGCGCCGGCGAAGGCGGCAAGCTCGTCCGTTCGGCCGGCGTCTCGGCGCAGCTGATGGCCAAGGAAGACGAGTACTCGCAGGTCCGCATGCCCTCGGGCGAGGTCCGCAAGATCCACGTCCTGTGCCGCGCCACCATCGGTCAGCTCGGCAACGTCGAGCACGAGAACCAGGTCATCGGCAAGGCCGGCCGCATGCGCCACATGGGCAAGCGTCCGAGCGTCCGCGGTATCGCGATGAACCCGGTTGACCACCCGCACGGCGGCGGCGAGGCGCGTTCGACCTCGGGCCGTCCGCCCACCACGCCTTGGGGTCAGATGACCATGGGCAAGAAGACGCGCCGCAACAAGCGGACCGGCAATATGATCGTTCGGAAACGGAAGGCGTAGTTCGATGGGTCGCAGTTTAAAGAAGGGTCCTTTCGTCGCCGAACATCTGGTGAAGAAAGTCGACAAGATGAACGACACGCGCGAGAAGCGCGTGATCAAGACGTGGAGCCGCGCTTCGACGATCGTCCCGACGATGGTGGGTCACACCATCGGCGTGCACAACGGCAAGACGCACATCCCCGTCTACGTGACCGAGAACATGGTCGGGCACAAGCTCGGCGAGTTCTCTCCGACGCGCCACTTCAAGGGGCACGGCGGCGATAAGGCTGGTGTCAAATGAGCGTTGACGCGAACACCCCGGCGAAGACCACCGCCGCGGCGCACCTCAAGTTCGCCCGCATGGGCCCGCGCAAGCTGCGCCGGGTCGCCGATGCGATCCGCGGCAAGAGCGTGCGCGAGGCGCTGGTCCTCCTCAAGTTCGCGGGCGTCTACGCCTCCGAGCCGATGGAGAAGCTCGTCAAGAGCGCCGTCGCCAACGCCGGCAACAACTACGACATGAACACGGACGACCTCTACATCGTCCGCGTGACGGTCGACGGCGGCCCGGGCGGCCGCTTCACCAAGCGTCTGGATCCGCGCGCCCAGGGCCGCGCGTACTTCAAGCGCAAGCGCATGTCGCACGTCACGGTGATCGTGGGCGAAGCTCCGGTCGCCAAGGCGCCGCGACGCAAGAGCGGTGCGGCCATCTCGATGACCCACCAACCGGCGGCGCGTCGACGCACCGCCACCACGAAGACGGCGGAGGCTGCGAAGTAATGGGTCAGAAAATTCATCCGGTCGGCCTGCGCCTCGGTATCACGCGTACCTGGGACAGCCGCTGGTTCGAGAAGAAGCACTACATCGACTGGCTTCACGAAGACGTCGCCATCCGTAAGTTCTTCAACAAGTGGCAGCGTTCGGCCGGCATCAGCCGCGTCGAGATCGAGCGCCGCGCGAACCAGGCGAACGTCATCATCAACACCGCCAAGCCGGGCATCATCATCGGCAAGCGCGGCGTCGGCATCGAAGACATCCGCAAGAACCTCGAGAAGCTGACCGGCAAGACGGTCAAGGTCTCCGTCATGGAGATCAAGCATCCCGAGATCGACGCGCGCCTGGTCGGCCAGAACATCGTCGACCAGCTCGAGAAGCGCATCGCGTTCCGCCGCGCCATGAAGCAGGCGATCATGCGTACGATGAAGGCCGGCGCGCAGGGCGTGAAGGTCCAGGTCTCGGGCCGCCTCGGCGGCGCGGAGATCGCGCGCACCGAGCGCAACAAGGACGGCAAGGTGCCGCTCCACACGCTGCGCGCCGACATCGATTACGCGCACGTCGAGGCGTTCACGACCTTCGGCCGCATCGGCGTCAAGGTGTGGATCTACAAGGGCGAGGTCCTCAAGGATCAGCCGCGCTTGGAGAGCCGCATGGACCGCCAGGCGCCGTCGGGCGCCGGATTCCGCGATCGTCGCGGCGGTGCCGGTCGTCCGGCCCCGCGTCCGCGCTCGTTCGAGCCCGCCGCCGCTCCGGCCGACGCGCCGACGGTAGCCGTTGCAGAACCGGCCGTCGCCCAGGCTCCGGTGCAAGCGCCGGCCCCGGTCGTCGAAGCGCCCGCCCCGGTCGAAGCCCCGGCTCCGGTCGAAGCCTCGGCTCCGGTCGAGACCTCGGCTCCGGTCGAGACCTCGGCTCCGGTCGAGACCTCGGCTCCGGTCGAAGCGACGCCGGCCGCCGATGCGCCCGCGCCCAACGTCAATGAGGGAGCCGAATAAGCCATGTTGACCCCAAAACGCGTCAAATGGCGCAAGCAGCAGCGCGGTCGTATGACCGGTCGCGCCCTGCGCGGCAGCACCCTGACGTTCGGCGAGTACGGACTGCAGGCGCTCGAGCCGTGCTGGATGACCAACCGTCAGATCGAAGCGGCGCGTATCGCGCTGACCCGCCACATCAAGCGCGGCGGCAAGGTCTGGATCAAGGTGTTCCCGGACAAGCCGGTCACCAAGAAGCCCGCCGAGGTCCGCATGGGCGCCGGTAAGGGCAACCCCGAGTTCTGGGTCGCCGTCGTGCGCCCGGGCCGCATCCTGTTCGAGCTTTCGGGCGTCGCGCCCGACGTCGCTCGCGAAGCGTTGCGCCTGGCCTCGGCCAAGCTGCCGATCGGGACCAAGGTCGTCACGCGCGAGGAGACCGGATCATAATGAAGAGCAACCTGAGCGAGTTCCGCGCCCTGACGGTCGCCGAACTGCACGAGAAGGCGCGCGACGTGAAGGGCGAGATGTTCAACCTGCGCTTCGCCCTGCGCACCGGTCACCTGACCGATTTCAGCAAGATCCGCGAGATGCGCCGCCAGTACGCGCAGATCCAAACCGTCATCTCCGAAAAGCGGATCGCCGAGGAACAACATGGAGCAGCCTAACGTGAACGCGGTCGCGACCGCCGAAGAGCGCAACGCCCGCCGCGTCAAGCAGGGCCGCGTCGCCTCGAACAAGATGGACAAGACGATCGTGGTCGTCACGGAGACGCGCGTCCCGCATCCCGTGTACGGCAAGATCATCCGCAAGTCGGTCCGGTTCAAGGCGCACGACGAGAAGAACGAAGCCAACATCGGCGACCTGGTCCGGATCGCCGAGACCCGTCCGGTCTCGCGCGACAAGCGCTGGCGCCTGGTCGAGATCGTGGAGCGAGCGAAGTAGATGATCCAGCAAGAATCGCGGCTCAAAGTCGCCGATAATTCGGGCGCCAAGGAACTGCTGGTGATCCACATCAGCGGCGGCAGCCGGCACAACTACGCGCACGTCGGCGACATCGTCGTCGGCACGGTCAAGGCCGCCATCCCGGGCGCCGCGGTGAAGAAGGGTCAGGTCGTCAAGGCCGTGATCGTCCGCACCGCCGCTCCCATCCGCCGCAAGGACGGCTCCGTCGTCCGCTGCGACGACAACGCCTGCGTCATCATCAAGGGCGAAAAAGACAATCTCGATCCGCGCGGCACGCGCGTCTTCGGTCCCGTCATGCGCGAACTTCGCGACCGCGGCTTCCTGAAGATCGCTTCGTTGGCGCCGGAGGTACTGTAGGCATCTCATGGCAACCAAAACGAACATCCTCAAAGGCGACACCGTTCTGATCCGCCGCGGCAAGGAAAAAGGCAAGCGGGGTATCGTCAAGCACGTGCACCCGGGCGCCGGAGCCGCGACGGTCGAGGGCATCAACGTCGTCAAGCGCCATACCAAACAGGGCAGCCAGGCCCAGAACATGGGCGGCTCCGCGCAGACCGGCGGGATCATCGAGAAGGAGGCCCCGCTGCCCCTCTCGACCCTGCAGTACGTCTGCGAGAAGTGCAAGACGCCGACGCGCCTGCGCCGCTCCACCAACGCCGAAGGCAAGACGCAGCGCACGTGTGCGAAGTGCGGCGAGCCGGCGCGCGAATCGGCGAAGGGAGCGTAGCCGTGGCCAACGCACAGCGTCTCAAAGAGAAGTACAAGGAGACCGTCGTCAAGGCGCTCCAGGAGAAGTTCGCCTACGCGAACGTCAGCCAGATCCCGAAGCTCGACAAAGTCGTCCTCAACATGTCGGTGACCGACGCCATCCAGAACTCGAAGGCGCTCGATCTCGCGGTGGCGGAACTGGTCGCGATCACCGGCCAGAAGCCGGTCGTCACCAAGGCCAAGAAGTCGATCGCGGCGTTCAAGCTGCGCGAGGGCATGAACATCGGTGCCAAGGTCACGCTGCGCGGCGAGCGCATGTACGTGTTCCTCGACAAGCTGTTCAACGTCGTGCTGCCGCGCATCCGCGACTTCCGCGGACTGTCGCCCAAGTCGTTCGACGGACGCGGCAACTACAACCTCGGCCTCAAAGAGCAGCTGGTCTTCCCGGAGATCAACTACGACAAGGTCGACAAGGCGCGCGGTATGGACATCACGATCGTCACGACCGCCAAGACCGACGAAGAAGCCACGGCGTTCCTCACCGCGATGGGACTGCCGCTGCAAAAGGGGCAAAACTAAATGGCAAAGACGAGTCTGATCGTCAAGTCGCTACGCACGCCGAAGTTCAAGGTGCGCGCGCACAACCGCTGCAAGCTGTGCGGTCGCCCCAAGGGCTACCTGCGCAAGTTCGCCATGTGCCGCATCTGCTTCCGCGAGCACGCGCACCAAGGCGTCGTCCCCGGCGTGACCAAGGCGTCGTGGTAGGGAGAATATAGGAAAATGGCTATCACCACCGATCCCGTCGCCGATCTGCTGACGCGCATCCGCAACGCCAACACGGCCAACCACCAGACGGTCGACATCCCGGCGTCGCGCACGAAGCAGGCCATCGCCGCCATCCTCAAGGACGAGGGCTTCATCGACGACGTCGAACGCGTCGACGAAGGTCCTCAGGGCACGCTGCGCATCAAGATGCGCTACGGCCCCGAGAAGGAAAAAGTCATCACCGGTCTGCGCCGCATCTCGCGTCCGGGCTTGCGCGTCTACACCGCCAAGACCGAGATCCCGCGGGTGCTCGGCGGACTGGGCATCGTCATCATCTCCACGTCGAAGGGCATCATGTCCGGCAAGCGAGCGAAGAAGCTCGGCGTCGGCGGTGAAGTCCTCGCGTACGTCTGGTAGGTTCAAGAAATGTCTCGTATCGGAAAACTGCCGGTCGCCGTACCCGCGGGCGTCGACGTCACCATCGGTGACGGCCAGGTCAGCGTCAAGGGGCCGAAGGGCGAACTCCACCAGCACATCCTGGCGCAGGTCGTCGACGTCAAGCTCGACGGCGGCAACGTCGTGGTCGAGCGCAAGGGCGACGCGAAACCGCATCGCGCGGCGCACGGCCTCACGCGCACGCTGATCGCCAACATGGTCGAGGGCGTGAGCAAGGGCTTCCGCAAGAGCCTCGAGATCCAAGGCGTCGGCTACCGCGCGGCCAAGGCCGGCGACAAGCTGAACCTGACGCTGGGCTACTCGCACCCGGTCGTGTTCACGGCGCCCGAAGGCATCACGCTCTCGGTCGAAGGCACGAATAAGGTCCACGTGGACGGCATCGACAAGCAGCGCGTCGGCCAGGTGGCCGCGGAGATCCGCCAGCTGCGCAAGCCGGAACCCTATAAGGGCAAGGGCGTCCGCTACGCAGGCGAAGTGATCCGCAAGAAGCTCGGCAAGGCTGGAAAGGCCGGTAAGAAGTAATGGCAGCCTCCAAAGACGACACCCGCCGCAAGCGGCACGGGCGTCTGCGCAACAAGGTCTCGGGCTCGGCGGAACGGCCGCGCCTGATGATCCGCCGCACGCTGCATCACATCTACGCCACCGTGATCGACGACGTGAAGGGCCACACGGTCGCGGCCGCCTCGACGCGCGAGAAGTCGCTCGCCGACGGCCTCGATTCGAACACCAACATCGACGCCGCCAAGAAAGTCGGCGCGTCCATCGCCGCCAAGGCGAAGGCCGCCGGCATCTCCTCGGTCGTGTTCGACCGCGGCGGTTACAAGTATCACGGCCGCGTGCAAGCGCTCGCCGATGCAGCTCGCGAAGCCGGATTGGAGTTTTAATGCAGTATCGTGGTGGCGGTCGCGATCGCGACAACAGCGGCTTCGAGGAGCAGGTCGTCCGCGTCAACCGCGTGGCGAAGGTCGTCAAGGGCGGTAAGCGCTTCTCGTTCAGCGCGCTCGTCGTCGTCGGCGACCGCAAGGGCAAGGTCGGTTTCGCGATCGGCAAGGCCGGCGAAGTCCCCGAAGCGATCCGCAAAGCCGTGGAAGCGGCCAAGAAGAACCTCGTGACGGTGCCGATGGTCGAGAAGACCATCCCGCACATGGTCACCCAGCAGGTCGGCGCGGCCAAGGTCATGCTCAAGCCGGCCTCGCCGGGTACCGGCGTCATCGCCGGCGGCTCGATGCGCGCCGTCCTCGAATTGGCCGGCCTGCACGACATCGTCTGCAAGTCGCTCGGCACGAACAACCCGATCAACGTCGTCCTGGCGACGATCGAGGGCCTTCGCTCGCTGCGCACGGCCGAACAGGTCGCGGCGTCGCGCGGCAAGACCAAGAAAGAAATCTTCGCAGCCTGAATTAGGCTCGCGAATCCACAGGGATAAGGATCATGGCAGAATCGAAGAAAAAAGCGGCCGGTAGCGCGAAGTCCAGCTCGAAGGCGGCCGCAAAGAAAGCCCCCGCGAAGAAAGCCTCCGCGAAGAAGGCCGCTCCGGCGGCGAAGAAAGCCGTCGCCAAGAAGGCGCCCAAGGCGAAGGCCGCCACGAGCGGCGGCAACAACATCGCCGCGCCCTCGGCCGGCGGCATGACGCTGGGCAGCATCAAGCCGACGCGCGGCTCGTGGCCGAAGCGCACCCGCGTCGGTCGCGGACACGGTTCGGGCATGGTCAAGACCGGCGGCGAAGGCGGCAAGGGTCAGACCGTGCGTTCGGGCGGCGGCAAAGGCCCCGCGTTCGAAGGCGGACAGACGCCCTGGGCGCGTCGCCTTCCGCACAAGCGCGGCTACTCGCAGAAGGCCCGCGACATCGGGCACTTCCGCACCACCTTCGCGGTCATCAATCTCCACCAGCTCAGCTCGTGGGATCCGTCCGTCGAAGTGACGCCGGCCTCGCTCAAGGAGAAGGGCCTGCTCAAGGACCTCTGCGACGGCGTCAAGATCCTCGGCGGCACCCGCGACGGCGCCTCGCTGCCCTCGGGCTTGAAGTTCCGCGCCATCCTGTTCTCCGGCACCGCTCGCGAAGCGCTCGCGGCGGCCGGCGCGTCGTTCGAAGAGCAGGCCTAAGCGTGCTGACGAGCCTGCGCGCGGCGCTCCTCGTCCCCGAGATCCGGCAGCGGATCCTCTTCGTGTTCGGCGCGTTCGCGCTGTTCGTGTTCATGATCCACGTCCAGCTTCCCAACGTCAACGAAGCGAAGTGGGCGGACCTCCTCAAGAACAATAGCTTCGGCAACCTGCTCGGCTTCCTGTCGGGCGGAGCGCTGCAGAAGCTCTCGGTCATCGCGATGGGCATCACGCCCTACATCAACGCCTCGATCATCATGCAGTTGATGACCGTCGTCCTGCCGCAGCTCGAAGAGCTGGCGAAGAAGGGCGGCGAGGAAGGCCGCAAGCAGATCAGCCAGTACACCCGCTGGCTGACGATCGTGCTGGCCGCCGTGCAGGCGTTCTTCATGGCCCGCTTCATGAACGGCCAGGGCGTGTTCTACGACACCAGCGTCTGGTACCTGATGTTCGCCGTCCTGACGATGGTCGCCGGCACGCTCTTCCTGATGTGGCTCGGCGAGCAGATCAGCGACCGGGGCATCGGCAACGGCATCTCGCTGATCATCTTCATCGGCATCGTGCTGCGCTACCCGCAGTACGTCTCGCAGACCTACTCGTCGGTCTCGGCCGGCTCGGAGGGGCTGCTCAGCCTGGTCGCCTATATCCTGATCGCGATCGGCATCATCATCTCGATCGTCTTCCTGTACCAGGGCCAGCGCCGGATCCCGGTCCAGCAGGCGCGCCGCACGGTCGGCCGCAAGATGTTCGCGGGCCGTTCGACCTACATCCCGCTCCGCCTCAACAACGCGGGCGTCATCTCGATCATCTTCGCGATCTCGATCCTGCTGCTGCCGCAGCAGGCGATGTCGTGGTTCAACCACGGCGCGCTCGCGGGCGCCGGCTCGACCTACTGGCACTTCGGCTTCCTGTCGTTCCCGACCAATGCGGCCGCCGTCCAGGAGTTCTTCAGCGTGCACTTCACGCCGCAGAGCTGGCTCTACAACCTGGTGTATTTCATCCTGGTCGTGGTGTTCACGTTCTTCTACTCGGCGATCGTCGTCAACACCAAAGACATCGCCGACAACCTCAAGAAGACCGGCGCGTTCGTGCCGGGCATCCGTCCGGGCCAGCCGACGGTCGACTACATCAACAAGATCCTGTTGCGCATCACGACCGCCGCCGCCATCTACCTCGGCCTGCTGGCCGTCGTGCCGGGCCTGGTCCAGAGCGGGCTCTCGGTCACCACGTTCTATCTCGGTTCGACCTCGCTGCTGATCGTGGTCGGCGTCGCACTGGACACGATCACGCAGATCGAAGCGCGTCTGGCGATGCGCGACTACCGCGGGTTCATCAAGAAGTAGCATGCGCCTGATCTTCCTCGGACCGCCGGGCGCGGGAAAGGGCACGCAGGCCAGGATCCTGGAGCAGCGCTTCGGCGCGCGCCAGGTCTCGACCGGCGATATCCTTCGCGAGCACCGCGCGCAAGGGACGTCCCTCGGCACGCAGGCCGAAGGCTTCATGCAGCGCGGCGAACTCGTCCCCGACGAGCTGATCGTCGCGATGATCGAGACCGAACTGGAGAAGCATCCGGACGGCTTCGTCATGGACGGCTTCCCGCGCACCGTCGCTCAGGCCGAGGCCTTCGACGCGCTGCTCGAGCGGAAGGGTTGGGACCTCGACGCGGTCGTCTTGTTCGACGCCGATCGCGAGACGTTGCTGGCGCGCCTGACCGGCCGATGGACGAATCCGCGCAACGGCCGTACCTACAACGCCGTCTCGAATCCGCCCGCGGTCGCGGGCGTCGACGACGAGGACGGCGGCCCGCTGGTCCAGCGCGACGACGACAAGCCCGAGACGGTCGCCAAGCGGTTGGACGTCTACGAGGCCCAGACCAAGCCGCTGGTCGAGTACTACCGCAAGACCGGCAAGCTGGTCGAGGTCGACGGCCTGGCGCCGGTCGACCAGGTCTCGCACGCGCTCCTGCACGTCGTCGGCGCGGCACACGGCCACTAGCGTGATCACCTTGAAGTCGCCCCGCGAGATCGAGACGATGCGCCGCAGCGGGAAGATCACCGCGGCCGTGTTGAGCGAACTCATGGCGGCCGTCCGTCCGGGCGTCACCACCGGCGAACTGGATGCGATGGCGGAAGCCGGCATCCGGGCGCGCGGCGGCGTCCCGACCTTCAAGGGCTATCACGGCTTCAAGCATTCGATCTGCGCGTCGGTTGACGACGAGGTCGTCCACGGCATCCCGGGCTCGCGCGTCCTGCGCGAGGGCGAACTGCTCTCGATCGACATCGGCACGACCCTGGACGGCTACGTCAGCGACAGCGCCGTCACGGTGCCGGTCGGCGAGATCTCGGCCGAGGCGCGCCGCCTGCTCGACGTCACCCAGGAGTGCCTGTTCGTCGGGATCGCCGCCATGCAGCGCGGCAACCGGGTCGGGGATATCGGCGCCGCCGTCCAGGCGCACGCCGAGGGCCACGGCTACGGCGTGGTCCGCGAGCTGGTCGGCCACGGGGTCGGACGCCAGATGCACGAGGAACCGCAGGTCCCCAATTACGGCAAGGCGGGCACCGGCCCGGAGCTGCGGACCGGCCTGGTCCTGGCCATCGAGCCGATGATCACCCAAGGTGGCCGCGAGGTCGATACCCTCAATGACGGCTGGACAGTCGTCACCCAAGATGGTAAACTCGCAGCGCACTTCGAGCATACGATCGCGGTCACCGACGACGGTCCCCGCGTTCTTACCGCGCGCGAGGTCGGCGAACACGCCGACATCGTCCGCTACCTTCCCCGCGAAGAAGTGCGGGCCTAGGTCTCCAGAGAGAAGAGAATCATGAAAGTACGTCCGTCCGTCAAAGTCATGTGCGACAAGTGCAAGGTGATCCGCCGCGAAGGCAAAGTGCGCGTCATCTGCACGGTCAATCCGAAACACAAACAGGTTCAGGGGTAATTTAACGATATGGCACGTCTCGCAGGCATCGATCTCCCGCGCGAAAAGCGCATCGAGATCGCGTTGCAGTACATCTACGGAGTCGGCCCGGCTGTCGCCGAGCGTCTTCTCGCGCAGTCCGGGGTCGCTCCGGAAGTGCGCGTCAAAGACCTGACCGAGGACGACGAGAAGAAGCTGCGCGACGCGATCGACGTGCTGCAGATCCGCGTCGAAGGCGATCTTCGCCGCGAGGTCCAGGGCAACATCAAGCGCCTGATGGACATCGGCTGCTACCGCGGCATCCGCCATCGCCGCGGCCTGCCCGTCCGCGGCCAGCGCACCAAGACGAACGCCCGCACCCGCAAGGGCCCCAAGCGCACGGTCGCCGGCAAGAAGAAGGTCGCGGCCAAGAAGTAGCCCACCCCCAAGGACAGACGTACGCACGCGAGCCCGGCAGATTGCCGGGCTCGTCTGCTTTGGCGGCGAAGAACCGCATTGCTGATGATCTACGTCGGGACGTGCGGCTACGGCTATAAGGATTGGGTCGGACCGTTCTATCCGCCCAAGACGCGCGCCGGCGAGATGCTGCCGTACTACGCGAGCCGCTTCGGGGCGGTCGAGATCGACTCGTCGTACTACGGCGTGCCGGCGGAACGCACCATCGCGACCATGCTGGCGAGGTCGCCGCGGGAGTTCCGGTTCTCGTTCAAGGCCCCGCAGGCGGTCACGCATCCGGGCGACTACGGCGCGCGCGTGCATGAGGACGGCGCGCTCCTGCGAGAGCGGCTGCTGCCGGTGCGCGACGCGCGGAAGCTGGGCGCGGTGCTGCTGCAGTTCCCCAACGGCTTCCGCCCGGAGCCGCTGACCGAGCGGTATCTCGAAGCGGTCGCGCGCGCGTTCGAGGGTCTGCCGCTGGTCGCGGAGTTCCGCAATCACGCCTGGCAGACCGCCGCGACGATCGCGCGGCTCGAGAGCCTCGGCGTCGGGTGGTGCAACGTCGACATGCCCGCGCTCGAGTCGTTGATGACGCCGTCCTCCGACGCGACCTCGCGCATCGGCTACATCCGCTTCCACGGCCGCAACGCCGCGAACTGGTGGACCGGCGACAACGTGACGCGCTACGCCTACGACTATCGCGCCGAGGAGCTGGTGCCGTGGGCCGACCGCATCGCGGAGATCGAAGCCCAGGTCGACGACACCTACGTGTTCTTCAACAACCACGCCGTCGGCAATGCCACCGGCAACGCCGAGCTGCTCGAGACCCTGCTGGTCTCGCGCTACGGCGATGCCGCCGCCGAGTTCGTCGCGCTGCCGAACGACGCGCCCGCGGTGCAGCCCGGGCTCCCGGGATTCGGCGCGTGAACGTCGTGATGACGGCGGGCGGGCGGATCGGCGGCGCCTATGTGGCCGAAGCCGGCACGACGGTCAAGGCGCTCGCCGAGGTACGCGGACGGACGATGCTGGAGCGCGCGGTCGCGGCGGCGCGCGGCGCGGGCGCGACCCGGATCGCGGTCGTGGGCGGCGACGAGGTGCGCGCCGCGTGCGGCGCCGCGGTCGACGTCGTGCTCCCGGAGAGCGCGAGCGGCGCGGAGAACCTGACGCGAGCGCTGCGCGCCTGGCCCGCGGACGAGCCGCTGCTGTTCCTCACGACCGATCTGCCGTACGTCACCGCCGGCGCGCTCGCCGCGTTCCTGGACGCGGCGCCCGCCGACGCGCTCGCGATGCCGATCGCGACGCCGGAAGCGTTCTACGCGCGATTCCCGGACGCTCCGCCGTTCGGCATCACGCTCGGCGGCGAGCGCGTCGTCAACGGCGGCGCGTTCCGCTTTCCGGCCGGCCAGGCCGAGCGGGTGATCGCGATCGCGACGCGGTTCTTCGACGCGCGCAAGTCGCCGTGGAAGATGGCTTCGCTGCTCGGCGCGACGTTGGCGTGGCGCTTCGCGACCAAGCGTCTGAGCGTCGGCGGATTGGAAGAAGCCGCGCCTCGGCGCTTCGGCATCACCGTCAAGGCCGTGCGGCGGAGCGCGCCCGAACTCTGCTACGATGCCGACACCGTCGAGGAGTACCGCTATGCGGCCGGACGCGACTAGCGTTCCGCGGCCGGCACGGTTGGCGCTCTACTGGTTGGGCATCCAGGCCGTCTGGGGTGCCCTGCTCGCCATCTCGCTGCAGGTCCGCTCGACCGAACTGGTCGTCGCGAATCCGTTGGCCGCCTACGGTCTGCTCGCGACCAGCGGCGCGATCGTGGCGGCCGTGGTCCAGATCCTGGCGGGCGCGCTCTCCGATCGCCGGCGCCGCAGCGCGCCCGACCGGGTCGCGTTCTACGTCGCCGGCGGTGCCGTCGGAGCCGCCGGCATCGTCTGGTTCTACCTCGCGCCGTCGTTCGCGCAGCTGGTCGCCGCGTATGCGATCGTCCAGCTCGGCCTCAACGTCGCGATGGCGGCCTATCAGCCGGTCATCCCGGACGTGGTCGCGCCCGGATCGACCGGCGTCGCATCGTCGTGGATGGCCGCGTTCCAAAGCCTCGGCAATGCCGTCGGCGCCGTCGTCGCGTCGCTCATCGCCGACGCGCGCGTCGTCGCCGCGACGATCGTCGGGCTGCTGGCGGTCACTTGCGTCGCGACCGCGCGGCACGTGCGCGGTCTCCCGCTCCGGAGCGCTTCCGGCGAGGCGGCACCGCCCGCGCCTCGCGCGGCGTTCGCGAATCTGTTCGGCTCGCGGGCGTTCGTCTACGTCGGGTTCTTCACGCTGATCGACTACCTGTTCTTCTACGTAAAGACGAATGCGCCGGGCGCGAAGCTCGCGGACGTGACCGCCACCAGCGGCTACATGGTGCTCGCGTTCACCGTCGCCGGCGCGATCGGCGCCGCGTCGGCGGCGCGGCCGAGCGATCGCCGGGACAAGCGGGCCGTCGCTTCCGTCGGCGGGGCCGGCGTGATGCTCGCGCTGCTCGCGCTGATCGCGACGCACGACGTGCGAGCCGCATTCGCGGCGACCGCGTTCGCCGGCGCGGCTTGGGGCGTCTTCCTGGTAGCGGACTGGGCGCTCGCTTGTCGGATCGTGCTGCAGACCGCGCTCGCGACGTCGATGGCGGTGTGGAATCTCGCGATCGTCGTGCCGCAGATCGTGGCGCCTTCGCTCACGACGCTCGCGGTCGCGCGCTTCGGAGCGCTCGGCGGCTTGGACGCATCGCGGCTTGCTTTCTCACTCGCCTCTATCGAAATTCTCATCGGGATTCTCTGGATTTGGTGTTTACCATCGCGGTTTGCGCGGAACAACGCTCGGAGTGTACAACTCTAGGAGAAATTCCGTGAAACGAATCAGCATGGGCATCCTCTCCGCGATCATCGTCGCGGGACTCGGATCCACTGCGTTCGCTTCGACCCTGCCCGCGCGCCCGTCCGGAAACATCGGACAACAGACGGTCGCCCAGGCGGATATGTCGACGACGCCCGCAGCCAACTTCGGATCGGCCCCCTCGGGTCAGATCCCGATCCTCTTCAACGACCACCACGTCTATTCGAAACCGGACAAGCTCAAGGCGGGCCGCGTGCTCGCCGCGATCGTCCGCGGTGGCACGATCCTCATCCCGCTCCGTTCGATGTTCGAACAGATGGGTGCGACCGTGTCGTACGACGCCGGCAGCAAGACCGTCGACGTCACCAAGCCCGGCGCCGACGTCAAAGTGACCGTCGGTAGGTCCGAGGTCATCATCAACGGCGAATCGCGCCCGCTCGACGTCCCGCCCGAGATCTATCAGGGCACCGTCGTCGTCCCCGTCCGCGTCATCTCTGAAGGCATGGGCGCGTACGTGCAGTGGGTTCCCGACCAGCATCTGGTCGTCGTCCGCTACAATCCGGCCACCCCGCCGCCGGCCCCGACCGCCGCTCCGACGGAGATCCCGACGGCCGCGCCGACCGCGACGCCGGTCCCCGCAGTGATCCCGAACAAAGAAGGCTTCATCGCGGGCGACTACATCATCAATCCGAAGGTCTACAACGAGTTCAGCCCGGGCAACACCGGCAAGGGCGGATCGTACGCCGTTCGCGGCGCCTTCGAGTTCGATGCGCTCGGACTCCCCTGGATGATCGAAGGCGACTTCCGTCAGATCCAGTATCCGCATAACCAGGGCGTCGCGACGCCGCCCGTCACCTCGCCGTGCCCGGTTCCGGGCGACCAGGGGTGCGTCACCGTCATCGGCGGTGGCGGCCAGACCTTCGTCCCGGCCTTCACGGCTCGCGAACAGGACTTCGACGGGCGCTTCGCCCTCAAAGTCGCCGATCCGCGGATCTACCTGGGCGTCGGCTACATCTACCGCACCGGCAACTACGGCTACCCGCGCACCCAAGGCTTCGGCTTCGGTGCCGAGAAGCTGCCGGACCTCAACCAGGCGTTCTCCCTCTACGGGTCGGCCTGGTACTACCCGAACGTCAAGGGTACGTTCACCGATCCGTTCGGCAAGCAGTTCAACCTGGCGTACAACATCCTCAAGTACCAGGTCGGCGGCACGGTGAAGTTCGGGGCGAGCCCGGTCTTCCTCGACCTCGGCTGGCTGGGCGAGAACGCCAAGAACAAGGCCAACGCGCCTTCGGATACCAGCGTCAATGGACCGTACATCGGCCTGGGCATCAAGTTCTAGTCACCTCTCCCGTTAGGGGCTAGACCAGGCAGAGGGGCTCCCGGCGTATCGCCGGGGGCCCTCTCCATTTCCGGGTCGCCTCCCCGAGGGGTGTGGGGAACGGGGTTGACCCGGGGAGGGACTTCCCGTAGAATAGCCTCTTGGCGCCGCCCCTCTCTGCGGCGCACGCGGCCCGCTGCCCCGTCGGCAGCCCGGATCCCTTCGCCGGGGACCCGGTATGAAGATCGCCCGACGCACGCGAGTGCGGGTGCAGGTGGTCGAGGCGACGACACCTCCGTCGTTCGGAGGATAGGATAAACCGATTTGGTGATATCAGTTGGCTGCGAAGAAACAGACCAAGACGCGTCGCAAGACCGAGCGTAAGAACGTTCAGTCCGGCGTCGCGCACGTCCACGCGTCGTTCAACAACACGATCGTCACGATCAGCGATACGCACGGCAACGTCGTGTCCTGGGCGTCGGCGGGCAACCTCGGCTTCAAGGGCTCCAAGAAGTCCACGCCGTTCGCCGCGCAGATGGCCGCCGAAGCGGCCGCGCGCAAGGCGATCGACCACGGCATGAAGACGACCGAAGTGCTGGTCAAGGGTCCCGGAGCCGGACGCGAGGCGGCGATCCGCTCGCTGCAGGCCGCCGGGCTCGAGATCTCGTTGATCAAGGACGTCACGCCCATTCCCCACAACGGCTGCCGCGCGCCCAAGCGCCGCCGCGTATAACGTAGAGAGAGATACATGTCACGTTACACTGGTCCGGTCTGCCGCCTGTGCCGTCGCGAGACGGCCTCGAGCAAGACGGGCGAAAAGATCAAGCTCTTCCTCAAAGGCGAACGCTGCCTGACGCGCAAGTGCGCGGTCGAGCGCCGCGGCACCGCGCCGGGACAGAAGACGCAGGGCAAGCCCACGCGTCAGAAGGTCTCCGAGTACGGCCGCCAGCTGCGCGAGAAGCAGAAGATGCGTCGCTACTACGGCGTGCACGAGACGCAGTTCGAGAACTACTTCCGCGAAGCGGCCCGCGTCCCGGGCCAGACCGGCAAGTCGTTCCTGCAGCTCCTCGAGCGCCGCTTGGACAACGTCATCTACCGCCTGAACCTCGCGTCGAGCCGCTCGCAGGCGCGCCAGCTCGTCACGCACCGCCACTTCCGCGTCAACGGCAAGGTCTGCAACATCCCGTCGATGATCGTGAAGCCCGGCGACGTGCTCAGCATCGGCGAGCGCAGCCAGAAGTCGCCGGTCTTCGAGGCGAACCTCGAGGTCGCGAACACGCGCCGCGCTCCCGACTGGCTCGAATGGAACGAGCAGGCCAAAGAGGCCAAGATCGTCCAGCTCCCGAGCCGCGAACAGATCGATACGCCCGTCGACGAACAGCTCATCGTCGAATACTACTCGCGCTAATCACCACCACCGCCGCTAGGCGTGCGATCGCGGCCCGTCGGACGACGGGCCGCGGATAACGTAAGCGGCCACAAAGGACATATTCTTCAATAATGACCGTTTTGGATACGCCGCAGGGCGCCTCGATCGAAGTTCGCGAGCGCCGCGATAACTACGGCAAGTTCGTGATCGAACCGCTCGAGCGCGGCTTCGGCATCACCCTGGGCAACGCGCTCCGCCGCATCCTGCTCAGCTCGATCCCGGGCGCGGCCGTCACGTACGTCAAGATCGACGGCGTGCTGCACGAGTTCTCGACCATCCCCGGCATCGTGGAAGACACGATCTCGCTGCTGCTCAACCTCAAGGGTCTGCCGCTCAAGCTCAGCACCGACGAGCCGAAGGTGCTCTCGCTGGTCGCCTCGGGCGCCAAGGCGCTGACGGCCGGCGACATCGCGCCGGACGCGGACGTCGAGATCCTCGACCCGAACTACCACATCGCGACCCTCACCGCCAAGGACGCGAAGATCTCGATGGAGATCGGCGTGGAGAAGGGCCGCGGCTACGTGATGGCCGACAAGCAGCGCAACGTCGAGCACATGATCGGGCTCATCCCGCTCGATTCGATCTTCTCGCCGATCCGCCGCGTCAACTTCGTCGTCAGCGACACCCGCGTCGGTCAGAGCGTCGACTTCGACCGCCTGACGATCGAGATCGAGACCAACGGTTCGATCACGCCCGACGACGCGCTGTCGACCGCCGCGACCATCATCCAGGACCAGCTCAACCTGTTCGTGGACTTCACGAGCGAAGAGCAGCCGGTGCTCGAGACGCCGGCCGGCGAGTGGGACATCCCGGTCGAAACCCTCAACCTGTCCGTCCGCTCGTATAATTGCCTCAAGCGTGCCGGCATCTCCAAGGTCTCCGAACTGCTCGACTTGAGCGAAGACGAGATCATGAAGATGCGCAACTTCGGCAAGAAGTCGCTCGACGAAATCAAGCAAGTTCTCACCGATAGGGGGCTCTCGCTGCGTCTCTCGTAGCGCGAAAACATCATGCCGCATCAAATCAAGTACAAGCGCCTCTCGCGCACGGACGGCCACCGCAAGGCGCTGCTCCGCAACATGGCGACCTCGTTCTTCAAGCACGAGAAGATCGAGACGACCTCGGTCAAGGCCAAGGAGATCTCCAAGGTCGTCGAGCGCCTGATCACCACCGCGATGGCCGGCGA
>Ga0207667_10001584_pt1 | contig 28609 bp, 27 predicted proteins | sample KBSCornC52_FD_184301 | JGI IMG/M metagenome (GOLD analysis project Ga0207667, IMG submission 184301) | Corn rhizosphere microbial communities from Kellogg Biological Station, Michigan, USA - KBS Corn C5-2 (SPAdes) (version 2) | ecosystem: Host-associated > Plants > Roots > Rhizosphere > Soil ...
TTTAGGGGTGCTATCTGAGGCCAATATTAAATAAAGAAAATTAAAAATTAATAATATTTGCAAAATATAGTTTATTAACCAAAGGTTAATTATTGCTCCTGGGTATTTATATACTGTAAATAGTCGCCATTTAATATGGGTAAACGATCGTCGATTGGCCAGTTATATAAATATACCCAGCAATTTAAAAGCCTGTCGCCGGCTTCGATAGAAAGGATATTCCTAATGTATTCATTGGGTTGAGGATGTGCCTTTCCGACACCCTCATAAGCATCTAATTCCTTCAGTGCGGCAAACGGATTGTGCATATTCAATATCGCTCCATAAACATATGTGTCGGCGCTTGCATCGGCAATTGCGCCAGGGTATTGGCCTATGTCGTAAAGCCTGCCCTTGAACCTCCCTTTTTGAAGAAAAGTACTATTGCTTTTTAAATAAACCCCGAACGTGTTTTTCTCATCCAGCAGCGTGCCATACACAAATAACAAATCACAATACTCTTTCATTAAATAATACTATATTTATTAAACTAAGATAACGCTTATACGTATAGAACGATAATCAAGACCTGACTTTGCAGTTTCGATCTGTCGGGCTGGGTACATTGTTATACTCAATAAAAGTTGCTTAAATTGCCACGCGAAATTATGCTGCCGGTTATGAACGAAGATCAGGTTAAAACCTTCCTTAAAGAAAACGATATTCAAAAAATAAAATTTGCCTTTGCCGACATCGATGGCGTTTTACGCGGTAAAGTAATTCACCATAAAAAATTTACCGACGGCCTCAAGGATGGATATGGATTTTGTGATGTAGTTTTTGGATGGGACAGCAGCGATGCGTGTTATGACAATGTACAATTAACCGGCTGGCATACCGGATACCCTGACAGGCCGTGCCGGGTTGACTTGAATACCTTCAGGACCATTCCCTGGAACGAAAATATTCCATTTTTTTTAGGCGACTTTAGTAATGCTGATAGAAGCGCTTTACCATCATGCAGCCGGAGTTTGCTCAAAAATATTGCCGCACAATGTGAGGCGATGGGTTACCACCCGGAGTTTTCGCAGGAGTTTGAATGGTTCAATTTTAGGGAAACACCCCAAAGCTTGCAGGACAAAGGTTTTGCCAATATGGAAAATCTTACGCCCGGTATGTTTGGCTACTCTATTTTGCGCACTTCGCAAGAGGACGATTTTTACAATGATTTGTTTAACCTGCTGATGGATTTCAACATCCCATTAGAGGGATTGCATACCGAAACGGGCCCCGGCGTGTACGAGGCTGCCCTTATGCACGATTATGTTTTGGCTGCCGCCGATAAAGCTGTTTTATTTAAAACCGCTGTGAAGGAAATTGCCTATAAACATGGTATTACGGCCACTTTTATGGCCAAATGGAACGCCGACCTCCCCGGATGCAGCGGGCATATACATCAAAGTTTGTGGAATAAGGATCAAACCAAAAACCTTTTCTACAGCGCCGGTGATAAATATAACATGAGTGATTTGCACAAGCATTATCTCGCCGGTCAACTGCACTGCCTGCCCTATATTTTACCGATGTATGCGCCAACTATCAATAGCTACAAAAGGCTGGTGGAAGGTGCATGGGCGCCAACCACTGTTACCTGGGGTGTTGATAACCGTACCACGGCGTTAAGGGTACTGCATCCGTCGGAAGGTTACACCCGGCTGGAAACACGGATACCCGGCTCCGATACCAATCCGTACCTAGCCATGGCAGCAGCGCTGGCCTCGGGTTTGTATGGTATAAAACATAAACTGGCGCTGACCATACCGCCTGTTACAGGCAATGGGTACCAGGATAAGCGTAACGGAAGCCTGTCATCCAATTTATTTGATGCCACTACGTTAATGAAAGAATCGGCCATTGCGAAAGAACTGTTTGGCGAACCGTTTGTTGATCATTTTACACAAACAAGATTTTGGGAATGCCGGCAATTTGCCAAAAGCGTTACCGACTGGGAATTGAAAAGGTACTTTGAGATTATCTGAACCGGGATTAAGCGGATTTAAGGATTTTTCGGATGAATGGCGGCGATAAAATTGTCTGAATCGGGATTAAACGGATTTAAGGATTTTTTGGATAAATTGGAGAGAATTAAACAGTTAATAACAATACAAAAATATGAATCAGATTAATCTTAAAATCTGCTTAATCCCTGTTCAGACAACAGAAATATGAACGAAGATTTAAAACACGCTGATTTAACCAGTAAAATAATCGGCTGTGCTATGCGCGTTCACACGATATTAGGCAACGGTTTCCAGGAAGTTATTTACCAGCGGGCATTGGAAATCGAGATGTCTCTATCAGGCCTTATGTTTGAAAGGGAAAAGGAAATGACCATCTATTACAAAGATCATACAATAGGTGCAAGGAGAGTCGATTTTTTTGTTGAGGACAGTATTATGGTTGAGTTAAAATCGTTAATTACGTTGGAGGATGCTCATTTAGCCAGGCCATAAATTATTTGGAAGCTTACAATATGGAGATAGGCTTACTTATCAATTTTGGGAGCAAATCTCTCACTTTTAAAAGATTATTAAACAGAAAATATAAACCAAAGTAAACGAGGTATCCGATAAATCCAAAAATCCGTTTAATCCCGGTTGAGACAAAAAAAAGAAAAGAGATAACAACCAGGCATCCGATAAATCCAATAATCCGCTTAATCCCGGTTCAGACAACTATGAATAAACTAACAGACTTAGAACTTGAAAACCCTGTTTATCCGCAATTTCCGGTGCGGGCTTCAAAAGTTCAAACAAAACTGGATTATACCTTTATTATAAAAAAGGCTTGGGAAGGCTATGATGCATCCAAATCGATAAAGGAAATTGAAGACATCAGCGCGATGGTTTCCACCAACCACGTTTTTCGTATTACGTTTCATGATGACGATATCATTATAGCCAAGTTGTCCTATTTTGGTAAATACGAAAACTTTAAGGAAGATCATCGTATTATCCATAGTTTATCAAACAACCTGCTTTATCCCTTTGAAAACCTGCTGGCAAAATCGTTGCTGAAAAATAACCGGGTGTATATTTATCGCCATAAACAGGGTAAAACCGATGCCTGGGTAGTGTTTTATAACCCCAGCCGCATCGACCGGAGTTTACCCCGCAGACTCGAAGACTACCATATTAGTAAGTTGGGGCAACAAGTTGGCAAGTTTCACAAGGCGTGTTCCCGGGTAAAGAATGTTTTGCCAAAATCGTCGAAAACTTTGAGGACCGACATTGCCGCTTTACAGCAGATGCTGGAGACCAACGAAAAGAACTTTGGTTCTGCCATGCAGGTAGATTTTTTGAAATACCATTGCGAAATGTTTTTCAAAAACCGGTCGAACTATAACATGCGCTCGTTCGAGATCATCCCGGTTTTTATCGACTGGAACATCGGCAATTTTTCGGTGACCGATAATTTGGAACTTTATTCGCGATGGGACTATGATTGGTTCAGGATGAGTTACCGGATACTCGACTTCTATTTCTTCAGTCGTGTAGTCTCAAACGCCGGCGATCGCACAGTTTTCAGCTATTACATTAACACCATGATGGAAGACCGGTTTATCCTGTTTTTACAGGAATACCACAAGGTTAACCCCATTACCGCTGATGAGATTCGCTTTTTGAAAGAGGCCTACCGGTTCTTTATCTTAAATTACGTGATAAAAGACGGCAAATATTTTTTTAACGAACAATATGCCAAAAAGCTTCAATCCGAAGCATTTGAAATATACCTGCCGTCGGTCGACAGGGATTTTGATGCAGAAAAGATAATTGAGGCCCTGGGGTTAAAATAGTAGTTCACAATCTCGATTTTACATCAATCGCAGCAAAGGCATGTTCTGAAAATTTGTTTTCTATTGAGTTTACCACGTTCCTGATCGTATTATCGAGATCAGTAACCGCCCGTTCCAGCATTAAAAAACATTTTTTTCCTGCGCGATATTTATTTTCTTTTATCACATTCATTAAACCCAGTATAGATGCAACCGGTTTACGATATTCATGCGATTGGACATAAGCAATTCGTAATAGCAGCCGGTTTTGAGCTTGTATTTCGGTCAGTTGTTGCTTTTGCTCGTTGATATTTGTTGCGCTGTTCGCAACGCTTATAATATCACCTTTTTCGTCCTTTACCGGGTTAAACGAAATGTTCCACCATTCCGATCCCTTGCCATCGTTTATTAATATTTCCTTATTGGTTTGCCGGCCGACGAATGCGTTTTTGATATGGCGGATAAATTCGTCTTTATACGAAGAGTTGATATAGTGCAAAATGCTTTTGCCGGTTTCTATTTTTTTATGATACAGCTTTTTTGTAAATGCCGCCATGGCGCTGTTAAAATCAAGAACATTTAAATCCTTATCAATTAAAGTATGGCAGGAAGCTGAACTATTAAAAAAACCCCTTAATTTTCGTTCGGAGGCCATTGTTTTTTCCTTTTCGCAATTTAGCTCATGATTGTGTTGCCCGATTATTTTTAAGCCCATCTGCAGCTCCATTAGTGCCATTACTTGCCTCGAAAGCATAGCTAGCAGGTCTTTTTGTTTCTTTGTAAACAAATTTGGTTTCCGGTCTATCAGGCATAACGATCCCAGGTGATAGCCGGAGCTGGTAATGAGCGGGGCGCCCGCATATGATCTTACTGCGTGCCGCCCCGTAACAGCGGGATTATTTGAAAAACGTTTATCGAGTGTCGCATCCGGCACAGCCATAACTTTTTTTAACTTTATCAGGTGTTTGCAAAATGAATCTTCGCGGGTATTTTCTTTAAGTTTAATCCCCGACCGGCATTTTACCCATTGTGTTTTTTCGCCCATTAATGAGATCATCGCGATAGGTACATCACAAATTTGTACGGCGAGTGCAACCAGGTCATTTAATTCCCTGTTGCTCCCCAGGTCAAGTTGCTCAAATTGGTTTACTATTTCGAGTCTTTTTTCTTCTGAATGTTTCATAAAACTTTGGTTTTTGGTTGTATCGGCTAAAAAGTCAAGTTTAGATGTCTATCACATAGTAGTAGCAATTAGCCGTCCGCTATTGCAATATAGCCTGTGGTTGTATAAACGCACTTTTGTTCGCCGTACCAGTTTCAATGTGCATGTTATAAAGGTCGATAGTGTGGTAATTCAACTAATTGTCTGCCTGTTTGTATTAATAAATTATTAAGAGCGGCACTTTATACACAAAAGCTTATATTCGGCTGTTGCTACTTTAAATGCCAAATGAAACGCATCGAAAACTTTAAATCAATCATCGATAAATACGACATTATTTTTTTTGACGCCTTTGGTGTAATAAAGACTTACCAGGGATTGGTGCCCGGTATTGAAAAGACTTTTGAATACCTGGAGGCAAAAAACAAGGAATATTATATCGTTACCAACGATGCCTCGCGCAGCCCGGTTCAGCTGGCCGAAAGCTACCACCGCAACGGCCTCACAGCTATAACACCTGAGCGGATCGTGTCTTCCGGGATGCTTACCAAGGAATATTTAGATTTGAAGGTGCTTGATGGCATCGTCGCCTATCTCGGCACCACAGATTCTGCACATTATATCGAATCTACCGGCTTGCATACGCTGCCGGTGAGCGGGATTGATAGCACCAACATCGATAAAGTTAATGCGCTGATATTTTTGGATGATGAAGGGTTCGATTGGCAAACCGAACTGAATAAAGCTGTTAATATTCTCCGCAGAAGGACGATCCCCGTTATTGTTGCGAATACGGATCGTGCTTATCCATTATCGGTACACGAGGTTTCGATAGCCATTGGCGGTATTGCTTCGATGATAGAAAGTGTGGTGGGTAAGCAATTTATCCGCTTCGGCAAACCTGATTCGCAAATGTTTATGTTCGCCTATGATTTGATACGCGAATACAGGTCTATAACTAAACAACAGATTGTAATGGTTGGTGATACGCTGCAAACGGATATCCTTGGCGGCAATAAATTTGGATTGGATACGGTGCTGGTGTTAACAGGTAATACCCTGCCTAAAGATTATGAAAACCGAATAACTGCTACAGGCATTATGCCTACTTATGTGTGCGATAACGCCGTGGTGGACTTAGGCGATTTGGGATTTTAAACAAAAAACCTTTTCATGTTTTTTTAATTGTGTTATTCACAATTATTTTATCATTTTTGGGATTACCAATAACGCCGTATTATTCAAAACCCTTTTATGAGATCAAGAAGTTTTTTACTCAGCTTTTTTTTGCTTTCTGTTTTTACTTTAATCGTTAACGCCCAGCATTCAAAAAGCAAAACCTCAAACATTTGGTCTGTAGAAAAAGCGGATGCCTGGTATGCCAAACACAAATGGATAAACGGCGCCAATTTTATACCCAGTACCGCTATTAACCAGCTGGAAATGTGGCAAGCCGATACTTTTGATCCGCAAACCATCGATCGTGAACTGGGCTTCGCAGAAGGGATAGGCTTTAATGCCATGCGGGTGTTTTTACACAGTATAGCCTGGCAAGAAGATCCCAATGGATTCAAACAACGTGTAAATCAGTATTTAACTATTGCCAATAAGCACCATATACTAACCATTTTTGTGTTTTTTGATGACTGCTGGAATCCAAATGCCAAACCCGGCAAACAACCCGATCCGAAACCCGGTATTCATAATTCCGGCTGGATGCAGGATCCCGGCAAGCCGTTAACCACAGATGCTGATTTTTCGCATTTAAAAGCCTATGTGAACGACGTATTAACCACATTTAAGCACGATAATCGCATCTTGCTTTGGGACTTATACAACGAACCCGGCAACAGTAACAAAAACTTTAAGTCGTCGGTATTATTAACAAAAGTGTTTACGTGGGCGCACGCTGTTAACCCCGATCAACCGGTTAGCTCAGGCATTTGGAACTGGGACCTGGAAGGTTTAAATGAAATCCAATTCAGAAATTCAGACGTTATTACCTATCACTGTTACGAGTCGCCCGAAAGTCACAAAAAAGTTGTGCAACTATTAAAAGTAAGCGGTCGCCCCCTTATTTGCACCGAATATATGGCGAGGCTGCGTAACAGCACCTTTGAAAACACCATGCCGATGCTTAAAAAGGAAAATGTGGGCGCCATAAACTGGGGATTGGTTAGCGGGAAAACAAATACCATTTATGCCTGGGATACGCCAATGCCTGATGGAACGGAACCAAAACTATGGTTCCATGATGTTTTCAGGAAAGACGGTACGCCGTACAAACCCGAAGAAGCAGCCCTGATAAAACAACTCAACGGAAAATAACAATTAAATTTATTGCCATCATTATCAAACCAAATCCATATGAAATTTACATTTAACGCTTCTTTAGCAGCATTTTTACCCGTTTGTATCCTATCTTTGACAGCTTGTAGTCAACCTGCTAATAACACATCCACAAAATCAAGTATGCCCGATAGTACTGCTCAAGCAATTTTGCCACCTTCAAAAGGATTTGAACAAATAATTGATGGAAAACAGACACATTTTTATGTGTTGAAAAATAAAAACGGGGTAGAGGCTTCCTTTACAAATTATGGCGCTCATTTGTTGAGCCTGGCCGTTCCCGATAAGGACGGGAAATTAACTGATGTAGTACTTGGTTTTAGTGATATCGAGGGCTATCAGAAAGCACAGTCGGCTTATTATGGGGCTACTATAGGCAGATACGGTAACAGGATAGCAAAAGGTCATTTCGTATTGGACGGCCACTCTTACAGCTTGTTTATCAACAACAAACCCAACACTTTACACGGTGGTCAAAAAGGTTTTGATGCGCATGTTTGGGATACAAAGGAAGTAACAGATAGTACCGTAACTTTTACCTACCTGTCAAAAGATATGGAGGAGGGATACCCGGGCAATTTGAATGTAAAAGTTACCTACGAACTTACTGCCGACAATGCGGTTAAAATCAGCTACGAGGCAACTACAGATAAAAACACCATTGTCAACCTTACTAATCATTCGTATTTTAACCTGAATGGTGTGGGTAAAGGGACCATTTTGGATCATTTAGTTGAAATGAAAGCGGCTAATTTTACACCGGTTGACTCCACGCTGATACCAACCGGTAAGATTGCCGCGGTAGCGGGTACACCCTTTGATTTCTCGAAGCCGACAACTATTGGCAGCAGGATAGGCGCGAACGATGTACAGCTAAAGAATGGTAAGGGGTATGATCATAATTTTGTTTTGGATAAACATGAAATTACTACGCCAATAGCAACCGTAACCGGTAACGAAAGCGGCATTGTGATGCAGATTTTTACGGCCGAACCCGGATTGCAATTTTACAGCGGCAACTTTATGAGCGGCAACCATACGCTGCTTAACGGTAAAACAGATGATTACCGCACCGGCTTCGCGATGGAAACACAGCACTTTCCGGATTCACCAAACCAGCCCCAGTTCCCTTCAACCGAGCTTAAACCTGGCGAAACCTACAAAACGGTTACTCTTTATAAGTTTTCAGTTGCGCCGGGCCAGGCAAAAAACTAGCGAAAGCCAAGCACAAATGCCTAATTTGTATATTATAGCGGGATGCAATGGCGCAGGTAAAACTACAGCCAGTTATACCATTTTACCGGAAATACTGAATTGTAAGCAGTTTGTAAATGCCGATAATATAGCTGCCGGGTTATCGCCATTTAATGTTGAAAGTGTTGCGATACAGGCTGGCCGGATAATGTTAAAACGAATTCACGAGCTGCTGGATGAAGGCGCAGATTTTGCCCTGGAAACCACGCTGGCTACAAGGGGATATGTTTCTTTTATAAAAAAAGCGCAATCGCAGGGCTATAACGTGACGTTGTTGTACTTTTGGCTAAGTTCGCCTGAAATGGCTTATGATAGGGTTGCCAAGCGGGTGAGTGAAGGTGGTCATAATATTCCTCTTGATGTTATCCATCGCCGGTATTATAGCGGGATAAAAAATCTTTTTAACTTATATCTGCCTGTTTGTGATAAGTGGTATGTAATGAATAATGTTGGATTTCTGTCAGAAGTTGTTGCCAGAAGTTTAACGACATTTGAAAAAGTAGTATTAAATGGTGATATTTGGGAAACGATTCTAAAACAAAGCTATGATAGTTCAAACTAAAAACGGCGAATTGGACGAATTAGGAGAACGAATCCTTTATGGCGTAAATAAAGCGATCCGTAAATTAGTAGAGAAAACTGCTGCCAATGATGGCAGTCTTGTTATAGGTGATGACAAGGGTGGTTTTAAAACTGTTTCCGCAAAAGAAATCTTAAAAACCCTTCCCAAAGAAGAATTATAACCGCTCAAAATCTTCTATCGTATCTACATCAACACCCGCTAAGGGGAACGGTATTTCGATAACAGCATCAGGGTATTTTTGAATGAGTTTTTTTGCGCCTTCGGTACCTTTCAGTTGCAACAATTCATCGAAATAAATAGCATCGAATAGTACAGGCGCGCCAATGGTGTCATTATAGGAGGTTACGGTAATGCCTTGTTTTGATTTAGCCAGTATAAGCAGATTAAGCAGGTAGGTATCCACAAAAGGCTGGTCGCAAAGCATCAAAATAACTGATTTTACGTCCAGACTAATTTTTCTCAATTCAACTATACCCGCCCGGATTGAAGATGCCATGCCTTCGCTCCATTCATTGTTTTGCACTATTATGGCATCCGTATTTACAATGGTTGGTTTAATTGCTTCACTGTTTGCGCCCAAAACCACTATAACCGGGTCGCAAACCGATGCCATCGCGGTTTCAATAGTTCGTTGCAGCAGGGTTTTATCTTTATAAACCAGGTTTTGCTTGGGTTGCCCCAAACGGCTTGATGAACCTGCTGCAAGAATAATAACACCTGTAATAGTTTTCATTTGAAGAATTCTGCAGCCGGTTTGTTAACGGAAAGAACCTGCGATGTTATAATAATATCGTCACCCAGTAATAATAATCAACGATTATAACATAAAAAGTACATTAAAAAAACAAACGACTAATTTGTTATATTTAATTTTACAAAAATAAAGGTTCCCAACGTTAGTGGGCGCCAATCTGCCAGGTACTTAAAAGATATTAGTTGTTAACAGATAATCACGGAAGAAAAATAAATTATTTACGGCTCGCCGTTACCGACAGGTGTAACCTGCGATGCTTCTATTGCATGCCCGAGGAGGGTTTGAACTGGCTTTCGCGTAAAGAATTAATGACTTACGAGGAAATGTTGCAGGTATGTTCGCTATTGGTTAAAATGGGGATCGAGAAAATCCGGATTACCGGAGGCGAGCCATTTGTACGGAAAGACATTATGAAACTCCTTACAGCGTTGTCAAAACTCGATGGCTTAAAGGAGCTTACCATAACCACCAACGGTGTTTTAACTGCTCCCCATGTTAAGGAATTAAAAGCGCTGGGCATAAAGTCGGTCAACCTGAGTTTGGATACATTGGATGCTAACAGGTTTTTCACCATCACCGGCAGGGATGAATTTGCCCCCGTAATGCATACCATGCATGAACTATTAAAGCATGGTATCGAAGTGAAAATAAACGCCGTGGTTATGGACGGGAAAAATACGCAGGATATTATTCCGTTGGTTGCGCTCACCCGGGAATTGCCTGTTAGCGTTCGTTTTATTGAAGAGATGCCTTTTAACGGCGATGGGCATGTTTATAATGGTTTAAAATGGGATTATGTGCGTATTTTAGATGAGATCAGCGCGGCATTTCCGGGCATTGAAAAGATACCCGACCCGTTGTTTTCCACATCGTACAATTACATGATACCGGGGCACAAGGGAAGCATTGGCATAATTGCTGCCTATTCACGCACTTTCTGCGGTACCTGTAACAGGATACGGATAACACCGGTGGGCGGCTTAAAAACTTGTTTGTATGACGATGGTCAGTTAAATATTAAAGATTTAATGCGGCAGGGAAAGACCGAAGACGAGTTAACTGATGTGTTGTTAAATGCGTTTGCCAGCAGGGCAGCTGATGGTTGGGAAGCAGAACGTTTACGAATTGAAGATAAAGGTGTACACGAATCCATGGCTACCATTGGAGGATAAAATAAATATTACCGGCATATGATAACCGTTGAAGAAGCCGAAAAAATAATATTAGCCCAAACCGTAGACTACGGCGCAGAAATAGTGCCATTTGAGCTGGCTTTGGGCAGGGTGCTGGCGGAAAATATAAAGGCCGACAGGGACCTTCCGCCTTTTAACCGTGTTACCATGGACGGTATTGCCGTTAGTTACGAGGCTATTGAAAGCGGCATAAGCACCTTCAGGATAAAAGCCACGCAGGCAGCAGGCGACGAGCCCGTTGATATTGAGGAACATACCGAATGTGTGGAAATAATGACCGGCGCTATGTTGCCCGAATCGACCAATACCGTGATAAGGTATGAGGATTTGGAATTGCGGGCCGGCCTGGCTACCTTGGTGACCAATGAAATAAGACGCGGGCAAAATGTGCACTATAAAGGAAAAGACAAAAAACAGGATGACCTGGTGGCGGCAGTTGGTGAGTTAGTTACTCCAGCCATAATCAGTTTGTTAGCTTCGGTTGGCGAAGCGGAACTGCGGGTAAAAAAACTTCCCCGTGTGGTCATTTTATCTTCCGGTAATGAGTTGGTTGAGGTTGACCAGGATCCCGGGCCTTTCCAGATCCGGAGATCTAACAATTATACCGTAAAGGCCGTTTTAAAAGAACACGGCTTGGAAGCCGATATGCTGCATTTGCCCGACGATAAGGAGATCATCAAAAAACAATTGCAGATATGCCTGGAAAATTACGACGCAATTTTACTAAGCGGCGGCATATCCATGGGCAAGTTTGATCACATACCCAAAGCACTGCAGGAACTAAATGTTAACCAGTTGTTTCATAAGGTGCAGCAACGGCCGGGTAAACCGTTTTGGTTTGGTAAACATCAAAACGGGCAGTTAGTATTTGCATTTCCCGGCAACCCGGTGGCTACGTTTATGTGCCTTCACCGGTATTTTTTACCCTGGCTACATTCGTCATTGGGCGTAAAAGAAAAGCCGGTATTGAGGGCCGTTTTAAGTCAGCGGTTAAGCTTTCACTTTCCGTTAAAATACTTTTTACAGGTAAAGCTGCACTATAATGAATATTGCCAGTTAATGGCTACCCCTGTTGAAGGAAACGGTTCAGGTGATTTTGCTAATTTAGCTGATACAGACGCATTTATGGAGTTGCCTATTGAAAAAAATGAATTTAAAAGAGGCGAGGTGTTCAGAATATGGAAGTTTTAAGTCATATAGATCATAATGGCAACCCAACCATGGTTGACGTATCCGAAAAGCAGGTAACTAAACGCACAGCTACCGCACGAAGTATAGTTATATTACCTGCTGCTGTACTGACACAACTATCCAATGGTGACCTGCAGACGAAAAAAGGTTCGGTATTTCAAACGGCCATTATCGCGGGCATTATGGCTGCCAAAAAAACGGGGGACTTGATCCCGCTTTGTCATCCTCTTGGTTTAGATAACTGTAATATTCATATCAGTTTAAATGAGTTACAGGAAGTAGTGATTGATTGCACTGCCAGTATTACAGCCAAAACGGGTGTTGAAATGGAAGTTCTTGTTGGAGCATCCATAGCCGCATTAACCGTTTATGATATGTGCAAAGCCATGAGTCATGATATTGTTATAAAAGAAACAAAGCTGCTTGCCAAAACAGGAGGTAAACGTGATTTCAGTAGAACATAATATCCCGGAGAAGAAACATCAAAAACATGCCGCTTTAGCCAAGCCTTCAATTGGCCATTTTGGCCGGAATGAGTGGGCTATCATAGGCGGGCCCTGCACCATTATAAAATTGCTGGCCGACCAGGTGATCAGTGCCTTATCGGCAGAATATAAATGCGCCTATATTGATACTACGCATAATGATGATATCATCGTTTCTCCGGGTCGCCTGGTAAGCGGGGCTGCACTGGATTTTACCGACCAGGTAAACTATACACAAATAAATTATAATAAGGCTTTTACCCCTTTTGAACTGAAGGCTACATTTAACGATGCCGACGTTGTCATTGCAAATGGCAATCATCACCAGGCCAAAGCACAGGTTGTTATAATTCACGAAAACAAGCGGGCGTCGTTACAAAAACGCGCGGAAAAGCTGGACAATGTCCAAATGATATTGCTGGCAGATAATGCTACCGATGTTTTCGATTTTGTAAAAGAAGCGGTACCCCACTGGCAGGATTTGCCGGTTTATCGCCTGGATGAAACGGGTAAAATTGTTAATTGGTTCAAAAACCAGCTGCAGCAGGCAAAACCAAAGTTAAACGGCCTGGTTTTAGCCGGTGGCAAAAGCGAGCGGATGGGGCACGATAAAGGCTCTTTTAACTGGCACGGAAAAGAACAACGCTATCATATGGCTGATATGCTGAAGCCGATTTGTAATGAAGTGTTTATTTCGTGCCGGGCTGATCAGCAGCAACAAATAGAAAGCAGCTACAGGGCCCTGCCTGATACGTTTACGGGATTAGGGCCATATGGGGCCATTCTATCGGCATTTCGCGAGCAACCTGATAGTGCCTGGTTGGTAATTGCCAGCGACCTGCCCTTATTAACCGAAAAATCATTGAGTTTTTTGGTTGAGAGTCGCGAGGTTTCCACGATTGCAACGGCTTTCAAAAGCGACTTCGAGGAATTTCCGGAACCATTAATAACTATTTGGGAGCCAAAAAGTTACCCTGTATTACTTGCATTTCTAGCTCAAGGCTACTCTTGTCCGCGTAAGGTGCTCATCAATAGTAATATTACCTTGGTGCAGGCACCAGATCCGGTGGAACTTACCAATGTTAATACGCCGGATGAACTAGAAAAAGTAAAACATGTTTTGCAACAAAAGGTTGTTAGCGAATGAAGACTGATTTTTTACGATATAGTTGCCAGATAGCCTTGCCGGGCTTTGCGGAGGAAGGACAGCGCCGTTTACAAAATGCGCGTGTGCTGGTTGTTGGCTCAGGGGGATTAGGCTGTCCGGCTGCGCAATACTTAGCAGCGGCTGGCGTAGGTACTCTGGGGATTGCGGATTTTGACACCGTTTCGTTAAGTAATTTGCACCGGCAAATATTGTATGCGCCCGCTGACGCCGGCAAAAAAAAGGTAGTGGTTGCTTGTGAACGCCTGCAGCAACAAAATCCAGGTATACAGTTAGTGCCCCATGATTTGAGGGTGACATCGCAAAACATCATGGAATTGATTAGTCATTATGACGTTATAGTAGATGGCACCGATAACTTTGATACTCGCTATTTAATAAATGATGCCGGCGTGCTTGCCGGTAAGCCGGTTGTTTACGGGGCCATTTACCAGTTTGAGGGCCAGGTTGCTGTTTGGAACGTTAAAAACGAAAATGGTACAAAATCACCCAATTACCGCGATCTGTTTCCACAGGTAGATGCCGCTCAAATTCCAAATTGTGCAGAGGGTGGGGTAATTCCTACGCTTGCCGGCATTATTGGCAGCATGCAGGCCAATGAAGTAATAAAATATATCACCCAAACCGGCGACTTGCTTGCAGGTAAAGTGCTGATATTTGATGCGCAAACCATGCAAAGTCGCGTGATAAAAATCGGCCAGGTTACGCATACCCATATTGGCCGTTTAATTGAGACGGCTACCGTTCCTGTAATATCTGCCGGTGAGCTAAAAACACTTCTTAATAATACGGACATCAGGTTGATTGATGTGCGAAGCGAACAAGAACGTGATGCTTTTGATATAGGCGGCGAACATATACCCATAGACGAGATTGAAAACTATGTGGATAGGTTTGATGCGGGTACAAAAACCATATTCTACTGTGCGTCCGGTGCACGAAGTGCGGAAGCCGTTAAGATCATCAAGAAGAAATATCCTGAAGCCAATGTTTTTTCGCTGGATGGGGGTTTGAAATCGTGGACAATTGTCTGAACCAGCATAAAACAGATTTCCCAGATTTTTTGGATGCAGATTCACGATCTATTTTGCGCTGACAAACCTAATCTCTAATCAACTAGTCTCTGACCTCTAGCCTACGGATGCGCCGCCACCCAAACTTCGCCGTCTTCAAAAATTTCTTTTTTCCAGATGGGGACTGTTTGTTTTAGCGTATCGATAATATAGCGGCAGGCATCAAAGGCAGCAGCGCGGTGTGCTGCTGATACTGCTATAATTACCGGTACCTCGCCAACTTCCAAAACACCTACCCGGTGATGAATAAGCACCTTTTGTACCGGCCATTTTTCGGCTGCCTCTTTCACTATTTTTTCCATTTCGGATATAGCCATCGGTTCATAGGCTTCAAACTCAAGCCTGAGAACGGTTTTGCCTTTCGTTGCATTCCGCACAGTGCCAATAAATACATCTATTCCGCCTGATTCGGGCGATATCACCCAATCTGTGGCAGATTGAATGTTTAATGGGGTGGATAATATCTGAATTTGGGAAGTCAATTTGGGTAGATAGGGTTTTTATTTAAGAAATTTGGGGAAGCTCGCAATGGGCAAATTAATCACCCACCGCTTACCGGTGGAATAACCGCAATTTCATCCCGCTCGTGTATGGTATCACCCGGCAGCGCATATTCGTTATTTACGGCCAGCATGTATGATTTTAATTGCTCCAGCCTGGGGTATTTTTGCTCCAGCATATATTGCAAATTATACACTGTCGAATCATTCGCCAACTCCAAACTGACAGACGGGCCGCCGAATATATCTTTTGCTATGCCAAATGCCAAAACCGTAATCTTCATCACTCCAAAAATATAGTAAAGTACTTAAATATCTTAGTAAAAAATAACATTATTGTTTGCTGTAACACACAATTTATAATGAACAAACGGCGTATTGGTTTGTATATTTGGTTATGACGGCAAGTTCCATTAAACGGTTTGATATTATAAAAGTAAGCGGGGCAGAGGGACATAGCACTGCCGATGCGCTTGCTATTGAGGAGCCTTTAGAAGTTAGGCTTGAGTATGGTACTGAAAATGAACGCACTGTGCAAAATATTTCGGTAACCATGCGAACGCCCGGAAATGATGCCGAATTGGCTACCGGGTTTTTATTTACCGAAGGGATCATCAAAAACCGACAGCATATTGCCGACGCCGGGCACTTTTTTATTGCCTGCGCCGAAAATAAGGAGAATGTGATACTGGTTAAATTGAAAACCGGAGTGATCCCTAATCTCCAAAATACGGATAGAAATTTTTACACCACATCCAGTTGTGGTGTATGTGGTAAGGGCTCTATCAACGCTATCCGTACCGTCAGTGCTTTTCAAAGTCGTAAGGATGACGGGATGTGCGTTAATGCCGATATACTTTACAGTTTACCAGCAGTTTTAAGGGATCATCAATCTGCTTTTGCCGAGACAGGGGGGATACATGCCGCAGGTTTATTTAATGCCGATGGGGATCTGCTACTGTTGCGCGAAGATGTTGGCCGGCATAACGCACTGGATAAGCTGATTGGTGCGGCATTAAATCAAAATTGGCTGCCATTGAACAAATCGATATTATTGCTTAGTGGCCGGGCTAGTTTTGAGCTCGTGCAGAAAGCAGCGATGGCGGGTATTACTATCATAGCTGCAGTAGGCGCGCCGTCGAGCCTGGCAGTTGAACTAGCCGGGGAATTTAATATTACGCTCACCGGATTTTTAAAAGATAATCGTTTTAATATTTACAACGCGGCACACCGCATAATTTTACCAGTTCATGAAGCTACGTATTAGAAACAATTCGGTGAGGTACCGGCTCACCCGTACCGACGTAAAACAACTGGTTTCGACAGGCTACCTGGAAGAAAAGGTGGAATTTTGGGAGCAAACGCTTTTATATGCTATACAGGTCTCAAACGTGGAAGAGTTATCCGCCTCATTTAAGAATAATATAATTACCCTTTTAATGCCTCAAAGTATTATTGATGAATTGGATGCCACAGATAAAACGGGCTTTGAATACCAGGCAGGCCCTTTGCATTTATTGGTTGAAAAAGATTTTACCTGCCTGGATAAGGTAGCCGAAGATCAAAGTGATAATTATCCAAATCCGCTTGCTGAAAAATCATTTTAAAAAGATTTTACCGCTAATGCATTTTTAACCCATTGCAGGGAACAAATAGAAGTTATGAGTAAAGTAATAGAAGTCCCCGAAGCTGAAAATCCGGCAGAATTACTGGATATAAAGGTTACAGAGCCCAAAACCTGGGCTGCTGGTATACCTGCAGTGTACGAGGCAGGTAAGGATGTAATTGGAGAGGCTGGGTTGGCAAGGGGGATGAAAGGCCTTTTCCACATGAATAAAAAAGGCGGCTTTGATTGCTCCAGTTGTGCATGGCCCGACCCGGATGACGACCGCTCGCCAATTGCCGAATATTGCGAGAACGGCGCAAAGGCCCTGGCTGAAGAGGCCACGACTAAAAAACTGACGGCAGATTTTTTTGCCAAGAATGCTGTAGCGGACCTCGCTAAGCTGAACGATTATGAGATTGGCAAGAAAGGCCGCATTGCACAGCCCGTTTACCTGCCAAAGGGCGCTACGCATTACCAACCAATCAGTTGGGAAGATGCTTTTAAAAAGATTGCCGGACATCTCAATAAATTAAAATCGCCGGATGAGGCGGCATTTTATACATCGGGCCGCACAAGTAACGAGGCATCTTTTGTTTACCAGCTTTTCGTGCGCGAGTATGGCACCAATAATTTGCCTGATTGTTCAAATATGTGTCACGAATCATCTGGAACGGCCCTGGGCGAAGTTATAGGAATAGGGAAGGGGACCGTTACGCTGGATGATTTTTATGATACCGATGTCATCATCATTATGGGGCAAAACCCGGGCACCAATCATCCAAGGATGCTAACAGCGCTGGAGAAAGCTAAACATACGGGTGCAAAAATCATTGCCATAAACCCGCTGCACGAAGCCGGATTAATGGCCTTTAAAAATCCGCAAACCGTAAAGGGCGCTTTAGGCTTTAGCACGCAACTGGCCGACCTTTACCTGCAAGTGAAAATTAATGGCGATATGGCTCTGCTGAAGGCTATTGAAAAGCTGTTGTATGATGCCGAATTAAATGAACCTGGAAAAATATTCGATCATGATTTTATAAAAAAAGATACAACCGGGTATCAGCAATTTATCAGTCATTTAAAGCAATGTGACAGCGAAGGGTTGGCCAAAATCGCTGGTGTTCCATTTAGCCAGGTGATGGAAGCTGTAGAAATGCTGAAGTACAAAAGCAGGATAATCATTTGCTGGGCCATGGGTATTACGCAGCATACCAACGGTGTTGATACGATAAAAGAGATCGTTAACCTGGTACTGTTAAAAGGTAGCATCGGAAAAAAAGGGGCGGGGCTTTGCCCGGTTAGGGGACACAGCAATGTGCAGGGTAACCGTACCATGCTGATATTTGACAAGCCCACCGAAAAACAACTCGATAAAATTAAAGATGTTTTTGGTTTTGAGCCGCCCAGGGAACATGGGTATGATGTGGTTGAGTCGATAAAAGCCATGCACGAGGGCAAGCTAAAAGTATTTTTCGCGATGGGTGGCAATTTCCTTTCGGCTGCGCCGGATACCTTATACACTGCTGAAGCGATGCGCAAAATGAAGCTGACGGTAAACGTATCCACCAAATTAAACCGGAGCCAACTGGTGCACGGCGAAGAATCGCTGATTTTGCCAACATTATCGCGCAGTGATATGGATGTGGTTAATGGCGAGGCTCAATTTATTAGCTGTGAAAATTCGATGGGTGTTGTACAAATGTCAAAAGGCATATTGGAGCCGGTATCTGACGATTTGCTCAACGAAACCAAAATTGTATGCGAACTGGCCAAAGCCACATTGAGAAGTCGCTCGGTAGTTGATTGGGATAAGTACGCCAACAGCTACGATGAAGTAAGGGATGCGATTGCAAAAGTTATACCCGGCTTTGAGGATTACAACGAAAAAGTACGGAAGCCGGGCGGATTTTATTTGCCCAATGGCCCGCGCGAGGGTACATTTAAAACCGAAAAGCACGGTAATAAGGCAGCCTTTTCTGTCACAAATATAACGACTCACGAGCTTGCCGCCGATGAATATATCATGATGTCTATCCGCAGCCACGATCAGTTTAACACCACAATTTATGGTCTAGAAGACCGCTATCGCGGAATTCATAACGAACGCCGGGTAATATTCATGAATCCGAATGACATGATGCGCGCTGGCTTTAAAGCAGGGGATAAGGTAGACCTGTTTAATTATCATAATGATAAAGAGCGTGTTGCACGGCTTTTCGTTGTCGTGCCTTATGACATCCCGGAGGGCAATACGGCAACCTACTACCCCGAAACCAATGTTTTGGTGCCCATAGATACTGTTGCCAAAGGCAGCAATACACCTACTTCGAAACTTGTGATCATCAAAATAAAAAAGCACTCGTAAAATTGGCGGGTGTTTAATAATTATCGTGCTCTTTCCTTCGAACGACCGACCGGTCTTCTCACACATGCTTACATAAAAAAATCTTCTTTTCAAACTAAATGCCGTCATCAAATTGTTTCCATTAGGTTAATAAATTATAACCAAAATTCCCCTCTTTTTAAGTTAAAGTCGATTTAATGTTAAGCAAAAAATAACATTCGGTTAACAAACATCACTACGCTAAAAATTCAGAATTTATTCAGAATTCAAAAGCTTTCTTTGCGCAAAAATAACGTTTTGATGAAACAAACGATTGACATCACCGATTCAATTTCGCCCCCTTTGTCGTCATTTATAAGCGCTCTTTTTATAGCAGCTTTCGTAACCTGCCAAATTGAAAAATGGTGCAAGGAAGGTTTAGAGGCATACTTTGCACGTTTTTCGGACACCCTTGTGTTATGGATTACACAAGGTTTTTTTAGTTGTGCCTGTCAGTTTTCTGGCGTTACCGGTTCTGCTAACGCATCAATATATTCATCCCGGTTCCTTACTACTGCAGCAACATTAGAAATGGTGCTTGTCAACCCATCCAGGAAAGTGATTTTGTACCCGATCCCGCCTGCCAGTACTCAGGCGCTCCCTATACACGGTTTAACTAATGAGAAAGTAGCGCAGGCCGTTTACAGTTACAAGCACTAAGATATCAGGCCTAGACCCCTTCACTATTAATTATTTTTTTTAACAAATTATTGATGAGATCATTTTTACCAACGCTGAAAAAACTATGCCTGACTATTGCACTGGTATTTTGTTTTGGAGCTATTTTACATGCACAAACTATCAGGGGCCACATCACTGACGCTAAAAACGGCGAAACGCTTATCGGCGCCAGCGTTCATATTGAAAACGGCAGTTTTAAATCAAATACCACCGTAAAACTGGATGGCACTTACATTTTTAAAAACGTTCCTGCCGGCACCTATACATTAAAAGTAAGCTACATAGGCTACAAATCCACCCAAGAATACTCAGTAGACGTGACAGTCGGAAATGTTGCGGTTTTAAATATTGCCATGGTTGATAACTCAACCGCCCTTACTGAGGTAGTGGTTAAAGAACATGCCAGCAAAGAGAGTGACAGGTACGCCCGGAGTGGCGAAAAAAATTCGAACAATACCATTAACGTAGTATCTGCCCAGTCAATTTCCATTTCGCCGGACGTGTTGGTATCCAACGTGCTTAGCCGTGTTTCGGGTATATCTGTTGACAGGAGCGGCACCGGCGATGCGCAGCACGTAATTATCCGAGGTATGGATAAACAGTATAATACTGTACTGGTAAATGGCATTAAAATACCTAGTCCGGATAACAAGAACAGGTATATACCACTTGATATTTTCCCCGCAGGCCTGGTTGAAAGGATTGAAGTTTATAAAACGCTTACGCCGGATATGGAAGGCGACGCATCAGGTGGTGTTGTTAACCTGGTGATGAAAACGGCTCCCGACAGATTAAAAGTTGAAGGTGATTTTGGTACAGGTTACAGCCAGATATTTTTCGATCGTCCATTTGCCAGTTTTGATCGCAGCACGGTGAATAGCAAAGCGCCGGGTGAAATTAATCCGGGCGGCATAGCAACCCCCAACGATTTTCCATATCAAAACCTACTGACTAAAACGGGCAATCCCGCGCCAAATTTAAATGCCAGTCTTACCATTGGCAACCGCTATTTGAATAATAAGCTGGGCGTGCTTTTCTCTGGCAGCTATCAGAATTTGTACCAGGGCGCAAACAGTTTTGTGGTGGTGCAAACCAATACAGTGGGGCCGCCGGTTGGCAATTCGCAGCAAAACCAGGAAACAGCTTTTCAAAGCTCTTTAAACCGCCAGTATTCAACGCAACAACAGCGTTTAGGTACCATAGCCTCTCTAGACTACAAGTTCGACGATAATAATATCATCAATTTATTTGCTACTTATCTGCAGCTAAATCAATATCGCGTCCGTCAAACCGAGCAGGACACCTATGGTGGCTATACCTACCAGGGTTACCGCGGAACCTTCTCGGTTGATAATTTAACTGAGACCCGCAGCAATTTGCAAAATATCTATAATATAACCTTAAGCGGGAAACACAAAATATTTGAACCATTCTCTGTCGACTGGACCGTGGCTAGTTCGCAGGCTACCCATAAACTGCCCGATGATGCCGAATTTGATACTCAATATGGCACAAGTCCTACATCAACTGTTAGCGAACCTACCGGTAACCCGCAGGAACCAAACGTTTCTGTTGCCCAGGGAATATCTAAGGGGCCTGTTTTGGTGCAAAACGAGTCGAGGGATTGGATGCACAATACAGATAAAGATATTTCTGCCTACTTAAACCTGCATTATGATGTAAAGATCTTCGGTCGCCGCGCCATATTTTCAGCAGGTGGTATGTACAGGCACAAGACCAGGAACAACTTTAACGACAGCTATAATTTGCCAAATACCATAGTTAATGGTGTTGCCGAAACCTACACAAGCATCCCTGACGCAAAATTCCTGTTTACGGGCGCTGATACGGTAAATGCAAAAGGTTCATCAGCCACGGATCCGGGTGTTTATACTTTCGTCGAAAATATTCAAGGCGCCTACGGTATGGTGAAATACTATATCAGCGATCGCCTGGATTTAATTGCCGGGTTACGGACGGAGCACACTGCTCAAAGTTACGTTTCGCAGTTACCCGCCATTTTTCCGGGTAAAACGGCTGATATTACCTATACCGACTATCTGCCGAGCATCAATATAAAATACGCGCTAACGGATAACCAGGCGCTCAGGGCATCGTACTATGAGTCTATTCTTCGCCCGGCATTTGCAGACCTTATTCCTTTCCCTGACCAAACTGCCGATGAAACCTATCAGCATATTGGCAGCCCGTACTTGCAGCACACCGTTATTAACAACTACGATTTAAGATACGAGTTTTTCCCGGGTGTATTCGATGTGTTTATGGCAGGGGTATTTTATAAGCAATTGACTGACCCCATTGAAACCGAACTTCAGCAGGCAAATGGTGGCGCAGCCTTATACCTTACCCCCAACAACTTTGGCAACGCCACAAATTACGGCGCCGAATTGGAGGCCAAAAAGTTTTTTGGAAATGTTGGGGTGTCGATAAACTACACTTATACCAACTCGCAGATAACAACATTAAAAAGTGTAGTCGTAAACGGCAATGTTAGCCATATTAACCAGACCAGGCCACTGCAGGGCCAGGCGGCAAACATCGGCAACGCTTCATTATTGTATAAGGACCAAAAAAATGGCCTGGATGCGCAGTTGTCTTTGTCGTACATCGGCGAACGGATCCAGGCGGTATCAAACTATTACGGTTTGGATACCTGGGAAAGGCCATCTACCTTTTTAGATTTTTCGGCTCAGAAAAAATTCGGCAGGCATTTTATCCTCTATGTAAAAGCCAACAACCTTTTGAATACACCTTACGAACTAATCATTAAACAAAACAATACTTATAACTATACCGGGATAGCTAAATATCCTTTCCAAAAAAGCCCTGATTATACAACCGTTCAGTACGACCAGTATTACGCCAAGTACAATTTAGGGGTTAAGTACAATTTTTAATTATCAAATCAACAATAAAGCAGTAAATAAATTAAATCATTCATCATTCAGTCATGAAAAAACTACAAATTATTTCGTTAGGGTTATCGCTTTTAGCGCTTGCTGCCTGCAGCAAGAAAAGCGATAAAGCTGTGGTATCGGTGCCCCTGTTTTCCGTGGGAAAACCTATCAGCAATTCGGGCACATTGGCTGCCGGCAATTATAAAGGCACCATGCTTGCCAATCAAACTTATACCGTTGGCGGCGATATCACTGTGAACGCAGGCGATACACTTTTGATTCAAAAAGGTGTTACCGTTAAAATGACAAACGGTGCAAACTTTATCATCAATGGTATATTGATCAGCGAAGGCACTAAAGATGCACCGGTTACCATTACCGATCCACGCAGAACCAAAACTACCGGTTCCTCGGTACTTGGCGCGGATTCGGCGTACGTTGGCGGTTGGGGCGGTATCTACTGTGGTCCTACCAGTAAACTGGTTGTGATTAAATGGACTCATCTTGATTTTGGTGGTGCGGCCTTGAAAGCACTTCCATTTACAGGTGCTAATTCGCTTAAAGTTGGTGCGAAATTCGTCCTGTATTTCACTAACCCTGCGGGCGTATTTATCCTGGAAGACTCCTGGTTATATGGTTCGCCTGATGATGCTACCCGTTTTTACGGCGGTACTTATAATATCATGCGTAACACTATGGAAAAATGCGGAAGCGACGGCGGTGATGGCTTCAATGCTAAAGGTAGCTCAATGGGTAACATGGCGTATAATCTTATTATTGGTGGCGCTACCAATGGCACAAAAACAGCCAGTGATGGTACAACAGCAGGCGAATGCCAGTTTGTTATGTACAACAACACTTATGTGAACGACGGTTTCAGGAACAGCGGTGTTTACGGCGCACGCAGTGGCTCGGTTGAAATCGAAAATAACTCAAGAGCATTGGTTTACAACAACCTGATTGTTAATTGCAATTTTGGCGTGCGTATAGCTGGCGGCCCGGGCGGTGCAAAAGTTTATCTTGCCGATACTACTTTTAACGCATCTAATGCTATCCAGCAAACAGCTTATGGTTATAACTTCTTCTACGGTGACAACGCTGCTATTACCGGCCAGTTTGTACCAACAAACGTTGCTCAGCCAGTGGTTACACATCCACAATCTACTGACATCCCGGACATGAAAGCTTTCCTTGGTGCATCTTACACCTTTGGATTGGTTTATGACGGTACGCCATTGGTGGGTAAAAACAACCCAATGTTTGTTAATTTCCCTCTTCCTGAAGCTAGTGGCGCGTGGATTACCCAGGCATCGGTTGATGGTTATAATTTCCACTTACAAGCAGGTTCGCCTGCTGTTGGCAAAGGTACAACTACTGCCTTCCACCCAATTACAGCAGGTATCCCTTTGGATGCTAACTTCGGTTCAAGCGGCATAACCGCTCCGGGAAAAGATATGGGTTGCTACCAGCTTGATGGTACAGGAAACCAGCACTAAATAAAGTCTTTAGCTCATAGTTTTGAGTCTAAAGTTATTCAGATAATAGCGATGGGTTTATACACCCATCGCTATTTTTCAAATTATCACATCCTATCAAATGATCTTCAGTTTAAATACCCCTATAAAACAAAAATGGCTTATGCATGGAACGCGGATGCTGTTGCTCTTCATAATGGCATTTGCTTTCTCATGCAAAAAACAAGCAAATAACCCACCGGCCACAACCGATACAGTTGTAGTTAAACCGCCCCCTGTTCAATTTATAACACCTTCGTATAATCCATCGGGCCTGGATACCACCAAACTGTTTAACCCTATTCCGATAGTAAACAACCTTGCGCGGACAGATCTTTACGAAATATCGGGTGTTGCCGCAAGCAGGATAAACCCTGGTGTACTGTACATCCATAACGATAGCGGTAATACCAACCAGGTTTTTATAACCAACGGCGCAGGCGCAAACATTGGTACCCTTACGCTAACACCTGTGGGCAACCGCGATTGGGAGGATATTGCTGTAGGCCCGGGCCCTGTTGCTGGTGTAAACTATATTTATGTTGGCGATATTGGCGATAATCACCTCCAAAATCCATCAGTGATGATCTATCGCTTTCCCGAACCCGACCTTACGGGTTTAACCGCACCAGTAAGTATAAATATTTCGCAGGTAGACATCATCGAACTCAAATATCCTAACGGGCCACACAACGCCGAAACGTTAATGGTTGACCCGGTAACAAGGGATATTTTTATCGCCACCAAGGCAAGCAATATTTCGCAAATATTTACCGCGAAATACCCGCAAAGCATAACATCGGCTACGGTAATGACTCCCGTAGTACAAATATATATGGATCATGCAACCGGCGGCGATATTTCGCCGGATGGTACGGAGATTTTGATCCGCAGCAACCAGTTGATCTGGTACTGGAAGCTGCCAGCCGGAACAGGTATTTCAGCGGGATTATTAACCGCACCGGAGGTTGCGCCCTATGCCAATAACGAGCCGCAAGGCGAAGGAATATGCTTTGCTGCAGATGGTTCCGGCTATTATACTAATACCGAGATCAGAGACCATCCGGGGCACCTGGCGACCATGTCTTTTTACAAACGAAAATAACTGTTGACATAACAACGGTTTTAACTTTTAATTCCATAATAAAAATGCGCTCATTAGTTTTAGTTTTCACTACCGCCCTTTTAACAACTGTTTCCGGCATTTCATTCGGCCAAAGCCATAACGAGGCCGATATTCAAATGGTATTTTCTTCGGATGCCCATTATGCGTTAAAACGCAAGAATTTCCAGGGCGATACCAGCGTTGACGCACACCTGGTAAATGCTGCCATGATTAAAAAGATGAATACCGTGCCCGATTTGTTGTTGCCTGATGATGGCGGGATAGGGGCAGGTAAAAAGGTGGGCGCTGTTGATTACCTTATCCAAACCGGTGATATTGCCAACCGGATGGAAATACCTTACCAGAGTGCGGCTGCCAGTTGGAGCCAGTTTGAGGTAGATTACATGCAAAGTGTTAACCTGAAAGATCATCATAACAAACCGGCGACGCTTTTACTGGCACCGGGAAATCATGATATATCAAACGCGATAGGGTATTATAAGCCGATGAACCCCAAAAAGGACCCCACAGCGATGGTTAAGGTATACAACCTGATGCTGAAACCTGCACAGCCTAAAACCAACGAAGATTATAATTACCAAACGGATAAAATTAATTACGCCAGGAATATCAAGGGGATACACTTTATGTTTATTACCCTGTGGCCCGATTCGGCTGAGCGCATTTGGATGCAGCAGGACCTTGATACGGTGGCGGCAAAAACCCCGGTTATTGTTTTTTGCCACGATCAGCCAACTTGCGAGGCTAAGCATTTTACTAATCCGGTAGCGCCTTATAACATGACCGCTCAAAATAAATTTGAAAACCTTACTGCCGAACATTATAAAGAAGGCCTGGTGGCAAGCGGCGATGATGGCGCAACAGACATTGAGCAGCGCGGCTGGGTTAAGTTTTTAAAAGCTCACCCCAACATCAAAGCATATTTTCATGGTAATAGCAATTGGAACGAGTTTTATGTTTACAAAGGGCCGGATAACGACGTTGCTTTAAACACCTTCAGGGTTGATTCGCCAATGAAGGGTAAATATTCGGCCAAAGATGAAACTAAGTTGTCATTTCAACTCATCTCGCTGGATACCATCGATCAAAAGTTAACTGTGCGCGAATGTTTATGGGATACGGAACCGGCCAATCCATCAGCTAAGATTGTTTTCGGCGATTCAAAAACGGTATCTTTAATGGTTGAGTAAGTATTCCGCCTGTTGTTCTTTTTAACAGCATAATTATAGCTGCGAAGAAAAAACAAACAAAAATAAGGTGTGCGGCATTTCATTGTCAATTTGACAGAAATTTTCTTTAAAATTGGTTTATGAAATTATACAACTCCGTAAGCCGTATCGTGCTGGAGCATAATGCCTCTTTTTTTATCATCGACGAGCCCTGGGACATCCTGATCAACCGGGATAACCTTGAAGAATACTTGTTAGCCAAAATAGAAAAGGCAAAAGCTATTACCCCAAAAGAAGCTTCAAAATGGCTCGATAAGGGCGTAATATTGCCGCCAATCAGCCGGCAGGAGGTTTGGGCTGCGGGGGTTACCTATTTAAAAAGCCGCGATGCCCGGATGGAGGAATCGCATAACTCGGGCGCGGCGAGTTTATACGACCGTGTTTACGATGCCGAACGGCCAGAACTATTCTTTAAAGCAGTTGCGTCGCGCGTTTCGGGGCATTTGCAGCAAGTTTATATCCGGAAGGATTCGGCCTGGAATGTTCCTGAACCAGAACTAACACTATTCATCAATTCAAACGGCAATATCCAGGGCTATACCTGTGGGAATGATATGAGTTCGCGCAGCATCGAAGGCGAAAATGCGCTCTATCTGCCGCAGGCAAAAATATATGAAAAAAGCGCTGGTCTTGGACCTTGCCTGTATGTTACATCGTCGCCTATTAGTCCTGATACTACCATAAACATGGTAATTAAGCGGGATGACGCCGTAGTCTATAACGATTCTACTGCCGTCTCGCGCATTAAACGCTCATTTACCGAATTAGCAGGTTATTTATACCGGGAATGCGATTTTCCGCATGGCTGTTATTTAATGACAGGTACCTGCCTGGTACCATCACCCGATTTTACCCTGCTGGAAGACGACGTTGTAGAAATAACAATCGACAATATCGGCACGCTCATCAACACCATTGGCACTAATCCAAAACATAAATAATATATGAAGGTCATCAAATTACTATCTATGGTGTCGGGTATTTGTATGCTGTATGCCTGTCAAACTAAAACGACACCAGGGCAAAGTACAGTGAGCGAATATCCCAAAGGTACTTTTGGCTACGACCTGGATTTTTTGAAACAGAATGACAGTGTGGTAGTGCTTAACAGCAAGGATGGCAACGGGCAGGTTATTGTATCGCCCAAATACCAGGCTAAGGTTTTTACCTCAACCGCCGACGGTGTAAACGGTAAAAGTTTTGGCTGGATAAATTACAAAACCTTTTCGCAAAAATCACTCGATCCGCATATGAATGCCTATGGGGGAGAGGATCGGTTGTGGGTTGGCCCGGAAGGTGGCCGTTTTGCGCTTTTTTTTAAACCTTTCACCCCGATGGATTTTCCTGACTGGCACACACCGGTTGCTTTTGATTTTGAGGCATGGAAACTCACATTTAAATCGGATAAAAAAGCTTCGTTGAGTAAATCGACACGAGTGATCAATCATTTGGGCGTGGTTTACACGCTGGCCATTATACGTGATATTGAGATACTTGAACCTGGCGATGCGCAGAAATTACTGGGTATTAGTTTTGATAGTAAAGTAAAATCGGTAGCGTTCAGCACCAAAAACACCATTATCAACACCGGAACCAATGCATGGGATAAGCTATTTGGTGCTGAACGCT
>Ga0207667_10001585_pt1 | contig 28607 bp, 28 predicted proteins | sample KBSCornC52_FD_184301 | JGI IMG/M metagenome (GOLD analysis project Ga0207667, IMG submission 184301) | Corn rhizosphere microbial communities from Kellogg Biological Station, Michigan, USA - KBS Corn C5-2 (SPAdes) (version 2) | ecosystem: Host-associated > Plants > Roots > Rhizosphere > Soil ...
GATATCCGGAAACCGAAGATCGTGTCCGGACTGGATCTGAAGCGCAAGATGGGTATCAGCAATTATATCATCGGTAAAGCGGAATTCCGTGACCTGCTGGTCAAGGTGAACGATATCGACAACCTGTATGTGATACCATGCGGACCGATACCGCCCAATCCTGCCGAGCTGCTGCTGGACAAGCGGCTGGAAGAGCTGATGGAAATGGTAAGGGCCAATTTCGACGTGGTCGTGATGGATACGGCACCGGTGGGTCTTGTGAGCGATGCGATCACGCTGAGCAGGTTTGCAGATTGTACGTTGTATATCATACGCCAGGATTATACTTTCCGGAAGCAATTACGGTTCATCGACGATATTTACAATGAAAAGAAGCTGCCTTCTCTTTCGGTGATGTTAAACGATGTCAAGGCGGGAGGGAACTATTATGGAGGTTATGGATATTATGGGGCGGGTTATGGGTATGGATACGGGTCAGGCTATTTTGAAGAACCGGAGAAAAGAAGAATGGGCGTATTCGGCCGTGTGAAGTGGTGGAAGAAAAAGGCATCCAAATAAAAACTGTGTGATGACAGATAAGGAAATTAGCAGCCGGGATTGGGACCTGGTCATCAAACCCCAGTCCGGCCCGTTCGAGATCAACCTGAAGGAGCTCTGGTCCTATCGCGATCTGTTACTGTTGCTGGTACATCGAGATTTTGTCTCTACCTATAAGCAAACGATCCTGGGGCCTGTATGGTTCTTTATACAGCCCATTCTTACCACCCTGACCTTTATACTCGTGTTTGGTCAGATAGCCGGGATATCCACGGACGGCCTGCCGCAGCTATTGTTCTATATGGCGGGCATCACCCTGTGGAATTATTTTTCCGAGTGCCTGACCAAGACAGCTACTACGTTCAAGGACAACGCCAATATTTTCGGAAAGGTCTATTTCCCGCGGCTGATCATGCCATTTTCCCTCATTGTAAGCAACCTCGTACGGCTGGGTATCCAGTTCGGTCTGTTCCTCCTGTTCTGGCTGTATTACTTTATATTCAAAGGCAATGTGCATCCCACCGCCTATGCGCTGTTGACGCCTGTGCTGGTATTGCTGCTGGGATTGCTGGCATTGGGCTGGGGCATGATCATTTCGTCGGTGACGACCAAGTACCGCGACCTGATATTCCTGCTGACTTTCGGGATACAGCTCCTGATGTATGCTACCCCTGTGATATATCCACTATCCAGGATAGGAGAAAAATATAAATGGATACTGCTGGCCAATCCGATGACCTCCATTGTAGAGACGTTCAGGCTCGGATGGCTCGGCAAAGGCACATTCAGCTGGGGGGCGTTGGGCTACAGCGCGGGGACGACTGCGCTGGTGTTATTGTTGGGGATACTGATCTTCAACAAGGTTGAGAAGAGCTTTATGGACACGGTGTAACAGTAAGAATAATTACGGGCAATGGGGAATATCATTATAGAAGTTGAAAATTTATCGAAACTGTACCGGCTTGGGGAACTGGGAACGGGGACGCTTAGTCATGACCTCAATCGCTGGTGGGCAAAATTAAGAGGGAAGGAAGATCCGTATGCAAAGCTGGGATCGGTGAATGACCGGGCAGCGAAGGCGGACAGTGCGTATGCCTGGGCGCTGCAGGATATAAACTTCAAGGTTGCTCAGGGCGAGGTATTAGGGTTGATCGGAAGAAATGGCGCCGGCAAATCCACGCTGTTGAAGGTGCTTTCCCGTGTGACGCAGCCTACGCGCGGCCAGATCAGGGTCAAAGGAAGGATAGCGTCATTGCTGGAAGTGGGTACGGGGTTTCATCCGGAGCTTACGGGCAGGGAGAATATCTTTCTGAATGGGGCTATCATGGGCATGACGCGGGCGGAGATACGCAGGAAGTTCGACGAAATAGTGGATTTTGCGGGGGTGAGCCGTTATGTCGACACGCCTGTTAAAAGATACAGCAGCGGCATGTATGTACGGCTGGCTTTTGCGGTTGCGGCCTATCTTGAGCCGGAGATACTTATTGTCGATGAGGTCCTGGCTGTGGGGGACGCGGAATTCCAGAAGAAGGCGCTTGGCAAGATGAAGAATGTAAGCGAGCAGCAGGGAAGGACAGTGCTATTTGTAAGTCACAATCTCGGAGCTATCGAGGCCCTTTGCCATAAAGGGGTCCTTTTGGACAAGGGAACCGTCCGATGTGCAGGAGATATTCACCAGACGATAATGAGCTATCTGACCATGAACAAAGTGGCCGAGAACCAAACTTACCGTGGTGACGGCGTTATCAGAAGGGCGGAGCTGCAAGTAGACGGGGAGGTGATAAAATATAATTCTTCCCTCCGCGTTAAAGTACTGTTCGAGAGCGATCATCACATCAAGAATCTTGTCCTTGGCATTGTCATAAAAGACATTTACGACACTCCGATGATCGCCGTGAACAATAAGCATTATTCCAACGACCGTATCAATGCCCAGGAGACGATGAAAGGAACGGTTGTGGTCGACTTCCCCAGCTTAAGTCTTTTACCCGGTGAATACAAGATCGATCTTTTTTTAGGCGACGGCACGATCGATATCGATGTAGCGGAGAATGCCATGTATTTCTCTGTCGAAGAATCGTCTTTCGCCAGGACGGTAAACCAGCTGGACTATCGTCTTAATAAGGTATTTATCAACGAGATTAAATGGAATTATAAACCTGAATAAGCATGTTTACAATTAAGAGACTCATCGAAAAGATCAAGGGGGATAATACCCCTGAGAAGACGTTTACGAAAAAGCCCGTGACGGATGAAGAGTTCTATACGGAGCTTTTTACCAAGGATGAGTTTTGGAGCACGCCTACGCCTAATTCGGAAGAGGAGAAGCGGTGGGCTGTTATCCAGGGGTTCCTTACCTATATAAAGAGGAGCCTTGGAGAGGGTACGCGGCCGGAGATCCTGGACCTTGGCTGCGGGCGGGGCTGGCTGACCAATCTGCTGTCGGGCTATGGTCCTATAATAGGCATCGAGCCTATAAAGCCCGTGGTGGAGTATGCCAGGAAAATGTATCCGCAGATCGAGTTCTTTTCGGGAAGCTCGGGAGACCTGCTGGAAAAGGGAATGCAGGGCAGATTCGATATCGTCGTTTCGTCAGAAGTGATCGAGCATGTGCCGGATGCCAACAAGCCAGGATTTATCAACGATATATATACGCTGCTCAAGCCGGGTGGTTTTGCCATTATAACGACGCCCCGCAAGGAGGCGGAGAAAGAGTGGCTGGCGCATTGTTCCGAGGGGCAGCCTGTGGAGGACTGGATAACAGAGGAGACATTGAGAACGTTGTTCGAGGCGCAGCAATTTACGCAATGCGGTATGGATAGATTGACCATCAAGCCTCACTCCAATGCTGCGGAGATACTAATCTATCAACTATGGCTGTTCCAGAAGAATCAGTAGATAAGCCCCTGGTCTCCGTTATCGTACCCTGTTACAACCAGGCGCCTTATCTTGGTGAAGCTTTGGATTCCGTACTGGCACAGACCTATTCCAACTGGGAATGTATAGTGGTCAATGACGGATCGACCGATGACAGCGAGGCGGTGGGACGGGCATATTGTGCGAAGGATCCGCGGATAAAGTATGTTGAGAAGCAGAACGGCGGCCTGTCCTCTGCCCGGAATTTCGGCATCAAGGCGTCCAGGGGGCTTTATATACTTCCGCTGGACGGGGATGACAGGATCAGTCCCATCTATGTGGAAAAGGCGGTGGAGGCGTTGGAGGGACATAAGGATGTCATGGTGGTCTATGGGCAGGCTGAGTTTTTTGGCACGGTGAACAAACCCTGGGAGATGGGGCCTTATAATTTCCGAAGCCTGCTGATCCAGAATCTTTTTTATTGCACCGCGCTGTATCGCAGAGCCGATTACGATAAGACGAGAGGATATGACGAGAGTATGCGGGATGGATATGAGGATTGGGATTTCTGGATACAGCTATTAAAAAACGGGGGGAGGGTCCATCAGCTGCCCATGGTCTGTTTCTATTACAGGCAGAAGGAAGTATCCATGTTCCGTGACCTGCTCAAGGATAAGGAAAGGTTATTCAATGCATCTTTAAAAGTATATACGAACCATGCGGATGTATATGGCCGGTATTTCGATCCGCCCATGACGCTCATCATGGAGAACGAAAAATTGAACAGGGTCGTAGCCGCCTATCAGCAATCAAGGACATATAAGATTGGCGTCAGGATGAACCGGTGGCGGCGAATTTTCTCGAAGGGGCGTCATTCCGCCTGACGATGTAAAGCTTAACGACCATGAAGGCATTGATCATATCCCCCACCCCTACCCATCCGGCCAATGCGGGCAACAGGGTCCACATCCAATCCCTGTGTTCGTTGCTGATGGCGGCAGGATGGCAGATCGACTTCGTATACCTGGCGTATGAATCCTGCGACGAGGCGGCTATGCGGGCATTCTTCCAACAACGTTTATACATAGTATCCAGGGAGAGATTGTTTGGCAGGCATCCGCTGATCCCTTATTATACAGGCCGGCTGGCGGCTAAATACCGCCGCTGGAGAAGGGGCAGGCAGCTGAAAAGAGAGGTGATATCAAAGCAGCAATACCAGTTCAATTCGGAGGCGGACGATAATTTTCCTGCCGGCGCCGGACCTGTCATACGGCAATTGAAAGTCGCGAATTCCTATCAGGCCGTTATTTGTGAATACGCATATCTCTCAAAAGCCTTTACTTTTTTTGGAGAAGATGTGATCAAGGTCCTGGATACGCACGATTGTTTTAGCGACCGGTACAAAATATATCTTGAGAGCAACCTGGCGCCTTCATGGGTGAGCCTGTATGAGGACCAGGAGGCGAAGGCATTGCGCCGGGCCGATCTTATTCTGGCGGTGCAGGATCGCGAAAAGGAGCTCTTCGAACGTCTGTCCCACAGAAAGGTGATAAAGTATAATTATGTTCCTGAGATGCGCGTTTTGCCGGGGCGCAGCTTTGAACGGAAATTACTCTATTTTGCCTCCGACAATGAGATCAACCGCCTGACCTTGCAATATTGTTTACAGGAGATAATGCCGAGACTGAGGAAAGAATGTCCCGGCGTCACCTTATTGATCGGAGGGAGGATATCCCGAAAGGCAGAGGTCGTGGATAATGACGTTAAGGTGCTTGGCGAATTCGAGGACCCCGGGCTCTTTTATGCGTTGGGGGACATCGTCATCAATCCCGAGCAAGGTGGAACGGGATACAAGATAAAGGCGTTGGAGGCTTTGTCCTATGGCCTGCCTTTTGTCTCGACCACCAAGGGGGCTGCGGGCGTGCTGGAGCCGTACAAGGACCATTTGCTGGTAGCGGATGATGCGGATGCATTTGTCGCCGCCATAAAGCGGCTGGTGGATGATCCGATGTTGCGGCAGCAGGTGTCTTCCAATGCTGTCCGGTGGATGGAGCAGTATAGAGCTGATATGAAGACAGGCCTGCTCGAATACATCGGCAGGGCAGTTTAGATCAATATATATCCTAGTCAATGGAAATGAGAGTCCTACTTAGAAGGGTTAAGAACAAGCTGCTGCCTCCTCCAAAACAGGAGATCGATGTGCTGGATCTCAATACCCGGTACGATCTGGAAACTATAAAGCTTATCAAAGGATTGGGCGAGTCCGTCAACTGCATCGACATCGGTGCGCATAGGGGGGATATTCTTAGAAATATACTTAAATATGCGCCCCGGGGCAGACATTTTGCATTTGAACCCATTCCCCATCTGGCCGAGGGCTTAAAAAAGGAGTTTGAAGGGCGTTGTCAGGTCTATCCCTATGCGCTGAGCGATGAGAATGGGAAAACGGAATTTAATTATGTGATCTCGAACCCGGCCTATAGCGGGATAAAAAAGAGGAGATATGATCGTGCGCATGAGGAGGACACCATCATCTATGTTGAAAAAAAGAGGCTGGATGAGGTGATCCCGGCGGATGTGCCTATTCATTTTATGAAGATAGACGTCGAAGGAGGCGAGTTCCAGGTCCTGAAAGGGGCAGAGAATATCCTGAGGAACTGGAAGCCATTGCTGATCTACGAGCAGGGTTTGGGAGGGGCGGATGTCTATGGCACCGAGCCCGGCGTTTTTTTCGACTTTATGGAGGATCTTGGCTACAAGATATCCCTGATGGAGTACTACCTGCTGAATAAAAAGCCGTTCAGCAGAGAGGATTATTGTACGCAATTCCGCAATGGGTATAATTTTTATTTTATAGCCTATACGCAAAGTCAGAATTAGTCCAATGCCTATGACAAACAATAAAACAGCGTTCATCTCGGGTGTTTCCGGTCAGGATGGCGCTTATCTGGCCGCCTTGCTTTGTAGTAAGGGATATAAGGTCGTCGGGCTGGTCCGCAGCTATATGAGCGCGGACCTTCGGGGCCTGGAATATCTTGGGGTAAAGAGCAAGGTGATCGTCGAGGAATGCGATCTGCTGGATATCTCGCAGATCATCAAGCTTTTTTTTCAATACATGCCGGACGAGGTCTACAATCTCGCCGCTCAAAGCTCTGTTTCCCTGTCCTTCAGACAGCCGATCGGGACCTTCAACTTCAACACGCTGTCCGTATACAATCTGCTGGAAGCTATCAAGCTGGTGAAGAAGGAAATGAAGTTCTACCAGGCCAGCAGCAGCGAGATGTACGGGAAAGTGGCCCGGCTGCCCATCACGGAAGAGAGCGTTCTTCATCCTTTAAGTCCTTATGCCATCTCCAAAGCGGCGGCGCACTGGAGCTGTATCCACTACCGGGAGAGCTATGGGATTTTTGTTTGCTGCGGCATTCTTTTCAATCATGAATCCTATTTGCGGAATGTGAATTTCTTTGTGAAGAAGGTGATAAGGGATGGAATAAAGATCAGCCGGGGAGAATTGGATAAGCTTTGTGTCGGCAACATCGATATCAAAAGAGATTTCGGCTTTGCTCCTTCTTATGTGGAGGGGATGTACCGGATGATGCAGGCGGATGTCCCGACCGACTATATACTATGTTCCGGTGAGTCCATCCGGCTCAGGGATATCATCGAGATCGTGTTCAATAAACTTTCTATTCCGATGGCCAGGTACCAGGTAACAAAGGACCTGTATCGCCCGGTGGATATCGAGGATATATATGGGGATTCGTCCAGGGCCCGGAGTGAATTGGGATGGGATTACCGGATCACGCCGGAAGAGCTGGTGGACCTCCTTTTAACCGAAGAGCTTAAAAACTGGAAATGAAGCGTGTATTGGCCGTAGTGCCTTTTGAGAACCTGTATCCTCCCATGAATGGCGGGATGCAGCGGGCAATGAACTTACTGCATCAGCTATCGAGATCTTTCGAGCTTACTGCGATCATACAACAGGATGCGGATGCATTCCGGCAGAGCATTGCGGATTTCCCGCATATAAAGAACTGTACCGTACTGAGCACCAAATCGCAGGGCGAGCATCGGGACCTGTTCTCGGTGCTGCCGTCCAGGCTTTCCACGGCCATACGATACAGGTATTGGAACCGCAGTCTGAAAGGCCCTGCTTCGCAGAGCTTTCTCACCATGTATCCATTGCTAAAAAAGGCCTTGAAGGAGAAACAATTCGATTATATCCTTCTGGAGGACCTTGCCATCGTCAACCTGGCGTGTCTTGTCAGAAGATATCAGAAGAAGGCCCGTATCATCTACGACGCCTATAATGTCAATAGCCGGCTGGCGATGGTGGCGGTGGAGAAAGGTGCGTCCGGCAAGGAGGATTATGAAGCGACCTTGCAAGCCGAGTCCACGCTGACGAAGTATGTAGACAGCGTTTTTACCTGCAGCGACCAGGACCTTTCCCAGCTTAAGGAGATGAACAATGGGCGGCTGACGGGAGTGGTGATCCCCAATGGGACCGTTATTAAGGACGTTGCTGCCGGTGAGCCGACGGGTATTTTAACGGATGATATTCTTTTTTGCGGGTCGCTGGATTATTTGCCGAATAGGGAGGGTTTGTTATGGTTCTGCCAGGAGGTGCTCCCCTACCTGGTGGAAGGAAGGCCGTCCGTCAGGATGCTGGTGGTGGGAAGAGGCGATCCGGGTGAGGAGCTGGCGGCTGCGTTGAAGCATGGTTCGGTGGTTTTTTATGGCCAGGTGGACAGGGTGAGCGACTATTATCGTAAGGCGGCCCTGGCTATCGTTCCGCTGTTGTCCGGCAGTGGTACGCGGCTCAAGCTGCTGGAGGCGATGGGGAACAGGGTGGCGGTGGTTTCCACTGCTATCGGGGCGGAAGGGATCGGGTATACGGATGGAAAAAATATAGTTATTGCCGATGAGGGGAAGGCATTTGCCGAGGCCATCATCCAACTCCTTAATGACAGGGAGTGGATAAGGACAATGGCGGATGAAGCATTTGCGTTTGTGAAGTCGACCTATGACTGGGATGTGATAGGCGATAAATTGAAAAAGTACTTAATATAAAACCTGCTGCTGTTGGAAGCCAAGGAAAAACCGCTGGTAAGTGTGCTCATGACCTCTTATAACCGGGAGAAATATATAGATGCGGCTATCGGAAGTGTTCTTGCATCGACCTATCCCGCATTTGAGCTGATCATTGTGGACGATGGGTCGAAGGACCGTACGGTGGAAATAGCCCGTAGCTATGCGGCGAGAGACGGGCGGGTTAAAGTGTATGTGAATGAGAAGAACCTTGGAGATTATCCCAACAGGAACAAGGCGGCTTCTTATGCTGCCGGGAAATATCTGAAATATGTCGATGCGGACGACTATATCTATCCCTGGGGGCTGGCGTCGCTGGTAAATATGATGGAGCAGTTCCCCGAGGCGGGATGGGGGCTATGTTCGTTGCTGCAGGTGAAAGAAAGGCCGTATCCATTCCAGCTGAGCCCGAAGGAGGCGTATGAGCACCATTATTTTGGACCTGGTCTTTTTCACAAGGCGCCGCTGTCGGCCATCCTGGTCCGGAGCGCATTTGAGAAGCTCGGCGGCTTTTCCGGCATGCGGATGGTGGGGGATTCCGAAATGTGGCATCGCATGGCCATGCATTATCCCGTCGTGCTGATGCCGGACGGTATGGTCTGGTACCGGGAGCATGACAGCCAGGAGGCCAATTCCATCCGGCAGTTTGTCCTGACGTATGAAGAGGTCGTGTACAATGCCCTGAGCCATCCGGAATGTCCTCTTTCAAGAGACCAGGTAAGGCAGATCGTCAGCAAACGAAAGAATCAATCGATGCGATTTGGCGCGTATCATTTGCTTAAGCTCCAGTTTGGAAATATGGCTGATAATATGAGGATCTGGTCATTTTATAAAGGGAAATAAAAAACGGCAAAGAAGATATGGTTAAAGACCTTATATATTCCCTATCATCTCATGCAGACAGGAATGCGTTCTGCATCAATGACCAGTTTTACACGTACCGGGAGCTACGGGATCACATTGTAAGCATCATTGGGCAGATCCGGGATGCAAGGCCCGAAGGATCCAGCCGGAATGTGGCTGTCGTGTGTTCAAACGATATAAGAACCTATGCATCGTTGTTTGCGATATGGTTTACGGGATGCGCCTATGTCCCATTGGGTTTTCACAATCCGGCGGAAAGGAACCTCACGATCCTGAAGGATGCGGGGGCGGAAATAATTATTTCTTCGATGGAGCTGGACGCCGCTGCGTATACGGGGTACAGGATAATTGAACCTGCCCGTGAAGCTCCGGGAAGCGGCGGCCAGGAGATCCATTGTCCCGATGCAGGCAGGGAGTCGCTGGCTTATATACTTTTTACTTCGGGGAGCACGGGTCTGCCAAAGGGGGTTCCCATTACTCATGGGAACATCGGTGCATTTTTGGATGCTTTCGGTAGATCTCCATTCAAGGTCGTCCGTGAGGACCGGTGTTTGCAGATGTTCGAGCTGACGTTCGACGTGTCTATCTCATCCTATCTCCCCGCGCTCCTGTGTGGCGCCTGTGTTTATACCGTGCCCAATGAAGGGGTAAAATACATGCATGTGCTTCGGGTATTGACGCAATATAAGCTGACGAGCATACAGATCGTGCCTTCCATTATAAAGTTGGCCAAGCCGCTCTTAAAAAGGATAAAGGCGCCGGAGGTCAGGGACTGCATTTTGACGGGTGAAGCCACCATGACGAACCTTGTAACGGAGTGGCGCAGCTGTGTACCCAATGCAGCCATATATAATTATTATGGGCCTACCGAGGCGACTATTTATTGCAGCTATCTTCATTATGAAGAAGAGTGCGATAAGCATTATAATGGGATGATAGCAATAGGGAAGGCTTTTTCCGGAATGGAGCTTTTGATCGTAGATGAAAGCGGTAATGAGAGCGCTGTGAACGAAAAGGGTGAATTGCTGATCGGCGGCGGCCAGGTGACGCCGGGGTATATCAATAATCCAGAAAAGAACAGGCTGTCGTTCGTCGAAAGGATAGTTGGAGGGAGAAAGGCCCGATTTTACCGGAGCGGCGACATGTGCTATAAAGATGCCGAAGGAGATATCTTTTATTGCGGAAGGTTCGATAACCAGGTGAAGATCCAGGGGTTTAGGATCGAATTGAGCGAGATCGAATATCTGGTGCGGGATAAGTTCTCCATAAATAATGTAGTCATCGTTTCTGAGAACGAACAGGGCGCCAATAAGCTGATCCTTGTTCTGGAGGGGGAGCAAAATGGGAAGCCGGATGATGTATCGCAATATCTAAAAACGAAGCTGCCCGAATATATGGTGCCCGCGGACGTGCAATCCGTCGGTGAGTTCCCTTTGAATAGCAGCGGCAAGACGGACCGGAAGGCCATAAAAGAAATTTTGAATGACTATGCCGGAGCCCGAAAATCTTAGGAATCTTTTTTCGCTGTACCGGCTTGCGGGGGATGTTGGAGAGCATGCCGAACTCCTGGTATTTGAAGGGTATTCGGTGATAAGGGCCAGGCGGTCCGCATGGCCGGTCATGGCATTCGACGTCGACAGCCATTTGCCGGGAAGAGAGCTGGCGGATAGTATTGCAGATAAAATGAAAGCGCTGGATGTCCGGCCCACCGTGGTCCTGCAGGACAACCATGTGCAGCCGGGGGTTATGCGGCAGGCCGGATTTTTTCCCGCGGATCAATGGGTGGGGATGAGCTATGGTGGAATAGGATCCAGGATAGCGGGGTTTAATGATAGTAATGTCATCGATGGCAGAAATGATATTGTTGCCTGGACCAACGTGGTTTCGGAGACATTGTTCCATCAAAATCCATTGGACGAGGGTATTTTTCAAGGTCTTTGTTCAAGGGGAGTAGAGCTCATCGGCGTGAAGGCGGGTGACGAGCTGGCGGGGACTTCGATGGTATATATCGATGAAGATGGCATAGCGGGCATCTACATGGTGGGGATAAAGGAAAAGTTCAGGGGGAGAGGTTTGGGTAAGCAGCTCGTCGTGGCTTGCATGAAAAGCATTGCGGAGAAAGGGATCGACAAATGCTATCTTCAGTCCACCCGCATGGGGTTAGGTTTATACAAAGGACTGAACTTTAAAGAGACGGACAAGTATTTAATTTTTTGTAAAATAAAGTGAGACCAATGGATAAAAGGGAAGTTATATTGGAGGAAGTCACCAGGATATTCAGAAAAGAGCTGGAGGACGAGCAGCTTCAAATATCGTTTGATTCGTCGGCGAAGACGGTAGAAAAATGGGATTCTATCACGAATCTGATGTTAATTACGGCCATCGAGGAGAAATTCAATATAGTGTTTCCTGTTGAATTCATATTTGAAGCGGAGAATGTGGGAGATCTTTGCGATTATATACTGGAGAATGCATCTATAGGATAATATGTTTATACTGCGTTTTTTTTCAAGGATCTATGTGTTTTTCTTTCACGGTAAATGTTATACATGGGTCATAAAAAATTTCCCGCTGTTCAGGCCGGTGTATGAAACGAGGTCGAATGAGAGCCCTATCTATTTCAAGCAATTCCTGAAATATAAAATAAGAGGAGAGGCATCGGGTCCATACTGGCCGGTACATTTTACTTCAACGATAAGAGGGAGCTGGAGGAACATCTATGTTGGAGTAGATGCCGCGCCCGGCGTCTCGCCCGGGTGTTATATCCAGTCGGTAGGCAAGGTCTTTATCGACGATTATGCACAGATAGCTCCGAATGTGGGGATCATCAGCGCCAACCATTTTATGCTGGACATTCGCAAGCATATCCCTGGGGAGGTTCGTATCGGAAAGTATTGCAGGATCGGTATGGGCTCGATCATACTTCCCGGTGTGGTATTGGGGGATTTTACGACCGTCGCGGCCGGGTCGATAGTAACCAAGTCCTTTCCCCAGGGTTATTGTGTCATTGCGGGCAATCCCGCCGCGATCGTGGAAGATTACAGTGGAAATGAGCGGATCAGGGAGAAGTTTGCACGGTATAGGAATGAACATGAGTACAATGGTTTTATCCCTGCGGGACAATTTGAAGAATTCAGGAAAAAACATCTCAGTTTATAATGCTTATCATCGTTGATTATGGGGTTGGGAATCTTGCTTCCATCAAGAATATGCTGAAGAAGGCGGGGGTGGATGCTGTCATTTCATCGAAGGAAGGAGATATCTTCGATGCGGATAAGCTGATATTGCCGGGTGTGGGCGCTTTTGATACCTGTGTACAGAAGCTTCAGGACTCCGGATTGGTCGAGGTGCTGAATAAGAAGGTGCTGGAGATGAAGACGCCGGTGCTGGGTGTATGTGTGGGTTTGCAATTACTGACCGGGGGCAGCGAAGAGGGGGTGTTGCCGGGGCTGGGATGGATCAGGGGGAAGGTGGTCCGATTCCGCCAGGATCATATGCCCGAGGGGCTGAAGATCCCGCATATGGGTTGGTCGGAGGTCGTGCTGAACAAGCCATCGGCATTGTTTGAGGATATGCCCGAGGAGATGCGGTTTTATTTTGTCCATTCCTATCATGTCTCATTGGAGGACCCGGCGGATGCGTTGGTGACGGCGCGATATGGGTACGATTTTGTGGCGGGGGTCCAGCGGGCTAATATCTCCGGCATGCAATTCCATCCGGAGAAGAGCCATAAGTTCGGATTAAAATTATTGGCAAATTTTGCCAGCAGGTATTAGTATGAAGAGAGTGCGCATCATACCATCGTTGCTAATCCGGAAAGGAGGGCTTGTCAAGTCGGTGAAGTTCAAGGATCACAAGTATGTAGGCGATCCTATCAATGCGGTGAAGATATTCAATGAGAAAGAGGTGGATGAGATCGTGATCCTGGATATTTCGGCGACGGCGGAGAAGCGTCCGCCCAATATACAGCAGATAAAGGAAATTGCATCGGAAGCTTTTATGCCGCTGGGATATGGAGGGGGCGTCACCAGCCTGGAGGAGATCAAAACGCTGATCTCTGCCGGTGTGGAAAAGGTTATATTGAATGCTTCGGCTTTGAACAGGCCGGGTCTGATCAGCGAGGGTGCGGGATATGTCGGCAGCCAGAGCATTGTCGTCTCCATCGATGTAAAAAAGGACCTGTGGGGCAAATACAAGGTATACGGGCAGAATGGTACAAAGAATACGGGTCTGGATCCGTTATCGTTCGCACAGCAGGTGGAGAAGGCGGGCGCTGGAGAGATCCTGCTCAATTCTGTGGACAGGGACGGCACTTTCAAAGGGTATGACCTGGACCTGATATCGCTGGTCAGCGGCGCTGTCAGCATACCGGTGGTCGCCATCGGCGGGGCGTCTTCGGCAGAGGACTTTACCGCGGCCATTCATGCGGGAGCATCGGCGGCTGCGGCGGGCAGCCTTTTTGTTTTCCAGCGTCCTCATCGTGCCGTGCTGATCAGCTACCCGACCCAGACGGAACTAAAGAAAAAGGTATTTGAAAAAATTTAGCATGATACTATCTGAGAAAGACCCCGGCTTCAGGCGATGTACCGTTACTGTCATGGATAATATTGCCGACCCGGACATTCGATTTGACAACGACGGAGTGTCTAATTATTATCATTTGTATAAGAAGATCGAATCCGAAGACCTTCCTCCTGCCGGGCAGAGGGCGGAGAAACTGGAGCAATTGATCGGTGCGATAAAGGAAGAAGGTAAGGACAAGCCTTATGATTGCATCACGGGCGTCAGCGGCGGGGTGGACAGCTCGTATCTGATATTGATGGCCAAGCGATGGGGGCTTCGTCCGCTGATCGTACATTTCGACAATGGCTGGAATACGGAGATCGCGGTGAAGAATATCAACAGTATCATCGAACATACGGGGTATGATCTGTACACCATTGTCGTCAACTGGGAGGAGTTCCGGGACATACAGCTGTCGTATATCAAGGCGGGAGTGGTGGATTGGGAAGTGCCTACTGACCATGCCATTTATGCCACCTGGTTCAAATTGGCAAAAAAGTACAATGTCCGGACCATTCTCAGCGGCAACAACGTAGTGACGGAGGCGATCATGCCTCCTTCCTGGATATTCAACAAGGCGGATAATGTCAATCTGCTCAATATCCACGATCGTTTTGGAGCCATTCCTATCAAGACCTATCCTGTTCATGGCTCATTGGGTCAGCAAATGCGGAGCCGTCTGAAGGGCACGGTGACGGTGAAGCCTCTGAACCTGGTGGATTATAACAAGGAAAGGGCCAAAGAGGAGATAAAAAAAGAATTTGGCTGGGTGGATTATGGCGGAAAACATTATGAGTCAGTGTATACGAAATTTTATCAGGCCTACGTTCTACCGGAGAAATTTAAAATAGATAAACGTAAGCCCCATTTGACCAATTTGATCATGTCGGGTCAGATCAGCCGGGACCGGGCGCTGGAGGAATTGAAGGAGCCGTTGTATACTCCGACCGACCTGCGCCAGGAGAAGGAATATGTTCTCAAGAAACTGGGACTTAGCAATGAAGAATTCGATCAATATATGAAGGCCCCTCGAGTAGAGCATGCATTTTACGGAACGCAACAATTCATAACGGAACGCTATCCTGTGCTGAAGCTGGTGCGGCCTTTCATCAATCTAATAAAGAAGTGAGATGCATCCACGGTTAACCAGGCTTTCTGTTCGGATGGTCAGGTCCCTGGGTCTGCGGGGACTGCTTGACACTCCCAGGGGGTTCCTGGCAACCAGGGAATGGGTGGACGGGAGGCCGGGCACGGGTGCAAAGGTCATACCGCTGATACCTCCATCCGTCATTGTCGAGAAGCCGCCGGTGGTGATCGGACATCCTGTGAGCGGCCGCTTTACCCGGCATTACCGGCGTACCTCCAACGAGGCTTTTGTCGCTGTCATTCCAGGGGGGCGGGTATTTGGCGAGTACACCAATGTCATCATTTCTCCCGACAATTATATTTTATCCGATGTTTCCCGGGAGTTTGGCGCTGAGGGCGGCCGGAAACCCGGAGATTATTCTCTTTTCCACAATCGTCTAAAGATGCCGTCCAAAAAGCTGCTTACTGGCAGTACGGCTGTCATTTCCACCTGCGGCGCCAATAATTTCCACCATTGGAATTACGACATCCTGCCCCGGCTGGGCCTTCTTCGCAAAGCCGGATTGCTGGAGACGATGGATCATCTTATCATACATCATAAGGGGCTTCCTTTTCAACGGGAGGGGTTGGAGCGTTTTGGCATCGACCCGGCCAGGATCGTCAATAGTCATGGAGAGCCTGCGTTCCACCTGGAAGCGGAGGTTTTGTATGTGCCGTCGCTGCCGGAGGACCTGGGCACCATCAGTCCCTGGGTCCTGGATTTCCTGCGGGAGACATTCCTTTGCCAATCGTCTGTTCAGGGCGCACCGGAGAAAATATTCGTCAGCCGGAGGAATGCTCCGTCGCGGAGGATCATCAATGAGAGGGAAGTAATGAGCGAGATATACCGTCGCGGGTATGTGGAATTTATTCCTGAGGATCATTCCATGGCGCAGACCGCGCAGTATTTTTCTGCGGCCAGGTCCCTGGTTTCGGTGCATGGCAGCGGACTTTCCAATCTGGCCTTTGTAACCGGCCAGGCCAAGGTGCTGGATATTATGGCGCCGTACCATCAGGACGCTTATTATTGGATGATGTGCAATGGGCGCGGTGCGGAATATGCGGCTCTTTTTTCCGAAGGTGAGCACCCTCCGGATGATCTGGACCTGGTCCGGAACAAGGTCGATGATGACCTTATGATCGATATCGTAAAACTGAAAGAAGCCTTAGACATCATAGCATGAATAAACTACGCCAACTCAGACGGCTCGATCTTTTCCTTGCCTTCAAAGTGCTTTTCATTTATTTTAAAAAGGCGTTGAGGCTTTCCGGCGGTGTAAATGATACTGTTTATCTTGCCTACTTATATACGTTGGAGCATTGTGATCTTCGGCATGTGCGGGAAGAAGCGTATTGTTTCAAGGTCGTGACCCGCGACGGCATATTCCTGTACCTACGGAAATACCCGTCCAGCGACGCCCAAGTACTTTATCAGATATGGAAACAAAAAGAGTATGAGACGATAACGGAGCATATCAAAAAGAATTTTTCCGGCAGAAAATTGCGTATCATCGATGCCGGCGCCAATGTGGGCTATGCCTCCGTCTTTATGTATAGCAGGTTGCACGACCGGTACGATCTGGAGTTTATTATCATCGAGCCAAGCGGGGAGAACCTGGCCATCCTGGAAAAGAATTTCCGCGCCAATAATATCAACCATATCCATATCGAGAAGGCGGGTCTGTACAATAAATCCTGTTTTTTGGACATGCGATCGGATTTCCGTGACGGAAAGGAGTGGTCCCTTCGGGTGGAAGAGTCGGTGGCTGAGACGGACCTGAGAGGGGTCGAGGTGCTGGATATCCTTGGTAAATATAGTTGGGATGAAATCGACTTCTTCAAGATAGATATCGAAGGGGCGGAGCGGCATCTTTTCGAGGATGAAGGTTATGCAGCCAGCTTCCTGCGCAGGTCGAAGCTTATCTCTATCGAAGTGCATGAAGAGTTCATCAAGGTAGAGAAGATCAGACAAGCGCTGATCGACAATCATTTCGACTGTTTTTCCCATGGAGAGATCACTATTGGCCACAATCAACGCTAGAAAAAAGGAGATACATGCAAGAAAAGAAAATTGGATTTTCCATTGTAGGATGCGGTCGCATAGCACAGCGTCATGCGGAGCATATCAATAGATTAGGGAAGCTGATATCCGTATGTGATACGGTGGTCGAAAAAGCAAACGCGATGGCCGGGCAATACAACGCGGCGGCCTATGAGAGTATCGACAAATTATTGGGTCAATCCGGCGATGCGGAGGTGATCAGCATTTGCAGTCCCAATGGGCTGCATGCGCAGCATACCATCAAGGCGTTACGGGCGGGGTTCCATGTTTTGTGTGAAAAGCCCATGGCGCTGACCGTACAGGATTGCGGAGAGATGATCAATGCGGCTGAGCGCGCCAACAGGAGATTGTTCATCGTCAAGCAGAACAGGTTCAACCCCCCGGTGGCGGCGGTAAAAAAATTAATAGATGACGGTAAGCTGGGCCGGATATACAGCGTTCAGCTCAGCTGTTTCTGGAACAGGAATGAAGAATACTACAAGAATTCCTGGAAGGGCACCCGGAGCCTGGACGGGGGAACCTTGTTTACTCAATTCAGTCATTTTATCGATCTGTTGTACTGGATGATCGGAGATGTAAAGGAAGTGAAGGGTTTTTCCGGCAATTTCGATCACGAAGGCATTATCGAATTCGAAGATACCGGGATGGCCACGCTGAAATTCTACAATGGGGTCATTGGAACGGTGAACTACACGGTGAATAGCTTCGAGAAGAATATGGAGGGGTCGCTGACCATCTTCGGGGAGAAGGGGACGATAAAGATCGGCGGGCAATATTTGAATGAGCTGGAGTACCAGAGTATCGACGGTTATAAGATCGAGAACCTGCCTCCGGGCAATCCTCCCAACAATTATGGGAAATACCAGGGGTCCATGTCCAACCATGACAAGGTATACCAAAATCTCATCGAGGTGTTAAGCGGGAACGGCGTTATTGCGACCAATGGATTCGAGGGGCTGAAGACCGTGGAGATCATCGATAAAATCTATTCCAGCTTTGCGTTATGAGTGTAAAGATCAAACAGTCCGGCATTACGGACGATGTGGTGTTCGGGGAATCCGTAACGGTGATCCAGCCGGTGAATCTTTATGGCTGCCGGATAGGCAATAGTACTTTCATCGGTCCGTTTAATGAGATCCAGAAGGACGTGACCATCGGCAGTCACTGCAAGATCCAGTCGCATTCCTTTATTTGCGAGCTGGTGACCATTGGGGATCATTGTTTTATAGGTCATGGGGTCATGTTTATCAACGACCTGTTCTCGGAAGGGGGTCCTGCGGCCGGCGACAAGACAAAATGGAAAGCGACCCGTATCGGAGATCATGTTTCCATTGGAAGTAACGCCACCATCCTGCCCGTGAAGATCTGTGACCATGTAGTTATCGGGGCCGGGTCCGTGGTAACGAAAGACATCGATCAGCCCGGGGTATATGCGGGTAACCCTGCCAGGCTGATCCGAAAACATTTGAAATAACGTTGTCTAAGATATTTTATGAAAATTCCATTTGTAGATCTTAAAGCGCAGTACCTTTCCATCAAGCAGGATATCGACCGGGCGATAGCTACCGTCATCGATGAAACGAATTTCATAGGCGGGCATTTTGTCAAGGATTTCGAGCGGAGCTTTGGAGAATTGTATGGAGTAAAGCATATGATTGGCTGCGCGAATGGCACCGATGCGTTATATATTATCATGAAAATGCTGGGTATCGGGACCGGCGATGAGGTCATTACGGTGGCCAACAGCTGGATATCCAGCTCCGAGACCATTACACAGGCGGGAGCCCGTCCCGTGTTCGTGGATATACATCCGGAGTATTACAGCCTCGACGAATCGTTACTGGAGGCAAAGATCACGTCCAGGACAAAGGCATTGATAGCGGTGCATCTGCAGGGGCAGGCTTGCGCCATGGATGTTATCAAAGAGATCTGTGGCCGGCGTGGCATTTATCTGATAGAGGATTGTGCACAGTCGCATTTCTCGGAGTTCAAAGGCAGGAGGACCGGGCTGCATGGCATCGCGGGTTCGTTTAGCTTTTATCCTGGCAAGAACCTGGGCGCGTATGGCGATGCCGGCGGTATCATTACCAATGACGATGCGCTGGCGGAGAAATGCCGGATGTTTGCCAATCATGGGGCATTAAAGAAGCCCGATCACCGAATGGAGGGCATCAACAGCCGGCTGGATAGCATACAAGCAGCGATATTGGGAGCAAAGCTCCCGTATATATTGCAATGGACGGAGCAGCGTATCCACAATGCATCGTTGTATAATAAACATCTCAAGGGCATATCGCAGATATGCCTGCCTGCACAGCGGCCCGGGACCAGGCACACCTACCATCTGTATGTGATCCGTACAGGCAGGAGGGATGAGCTGATGCAGTTCCTTAAGGATAAGGGTATAGAGACCACCGTACACTATCCTGTGGCCTTGCCTAACCTTCCCGCTTATAAGTACCTGGGACATTCCCCAGATGACTTTCCCGTGGCTTCGCAGCTACAGGGCGAGATATTATCCCTTCCCATGTATCCGGAGCTGACGGAAGAGCAGATAGCTTTTGTAGCTGAGCAGATCCGGCTTTTCTTTTCAAAATAACCAAGGCTTTTCCAATTTATGTCAGCCTTGAAAAACAAGATTATTCTCATCCTTTCGCCCCAGTCCTGGGGGAAGATGTTCGTCTCTAAACATCATTATGCATTGCAGCTGGCCAGGGAGGGGAACAAGGTATATTTCCTCAATCCTCCGGCCGACAGGGCGCAGCTTCCCGGAAAAAAAGTCGTTATCGAGCCTGTGGAGGGAGAAGAGGGGCTGTTCCTCATTCATCACCGGCTATATTTTCCTTACAATATCAAGTTTCATTTTATAGGCTTGTTCCATGCGTTGATGCGGCCTCATGTGAAAAGCATATGCAGGGAGATGGGAGCCGTGCCGGATGTTGTCTGGTCTTTCGACCTGGGCAATCTTTATCCTTTTCACCTATTTCCCCGTGCGCTCAAAATATTCCATCCCGTCGATGAGCCTTTGAACGGGACGGCGATCGACTCGGCGAATGGCAGCCAGGTCATTTTTTCCGTCACCCGTGAGATACTGGAGAAATATAAGGGTACACAGGCTCCGGGGTATTTTATCAATCATGGGATTGCGTCTTCTTTTTTACGGCCTGTGGATGTTCGGCGATGGGGGGGGGATCCCATCCGTGTGGGATTATCCGGAAATTTCCTTCGTGGGGATGTCGACCGTGCGAGCTTGTTGAGGATCATTGCGGAGAATCCCGGCGTCATTTTCGAGTGTTGGGGAAGCTATTCGATCGCCCAGGCAAACCTGGCAGGCAACAACGACGGGGATACCGTCCGCTTTGTCCAGGCATTGCAGTCGGCAGCCAATGTTGTGCTGCACGGAGCTGTTCCCTCCGCCGCATTGGCGGAGGAGATCCATCGGGTAGATGCTTTCCTGATCTGTTATGACATAAAAAAGGATCAGAGCGGTGGCACGAACTATCATAAGATCATGGAGTATCTCAGCACGGGGAAGGTAATTATATCCAATAATGTGACCACGTATTTGGGAAGACCTGATCTGGTGCAGATGGTGAGCAGCAGGGAGAATAATGAGGACCTGCCCCGGCTGTTCAGGGAGGTCATCGGCAGACTGGAACACTATAACAGTCCCGATGCGCAGGCGCTGCGTATCGCCTTTGCCAGGGACAATACGTACGGCAACCAGGTCCGGCGTATAGAAGAATTACTGGAAACGATCAGATAAATGAAAGTACTGGTGAGCGGAGCGGGAAAAGCGCCCGCTATCGAGCGATATTATATAAAGCACCTGAACGAGCTGGGTGTGGAGACGGAACTATTTGCCGCCCAGGATATTTTTTTCCAGCAGTATGGCAAGAGCCTTGTAAACAAGATTCTTTTCAAAGCGGGACTTAGCACTATCTACCGGGAGATCAATGATCTGTTCAGGGAGAAGGTGAAACAGGCGTCGCCAGATATCATCTGGGTGTTCAAGGGTATGGAGATCTTTCCGGAGACCCTGAGATGGGCGAAGAAAGAAGGGATAAAGCTGGTGAACTATAACGCGGACAATCCTTTTATCTTTAGCGGGAAGGGCAGCGGCAATAAGAATGTCACCGGCTCCATCGGCCTTTACGATCTTCATATGACCTATGACAAGGCCACGCTGGAGCGCATTGTAAAGGAATTTAGGCTGCCTGCAGAGCTGCTGCCTTTCGGGTTTGAGGAGGATGCGCTGCTGTATGAGCAATGCAGGCAGGAAGCCGAGGATGTCCGGGTATGTTTTGTTGGAGGGGGCGATAGCGTCCGGGCGGCGTTCCTGCGGGAAGTAGCCAGGGAATTGCCATTGGTGATCCATGGAGACGGATGGGGTAAGCTGGCCGGCGACTCTGCCATCACGCTGCTGCCAGCAGTGCATGGGGAAGCGTTCTGGAAGACGTTGTACCGGTACAGGGTACAAATCAACATTATGCGGCCGCATAATCCAGACTCTCATAATATGCGCAGCTTCGAGGTGCCGGGGATAGGGGGGATCATGCTTGCGCCCGGCACGGTGGATCATAGGAAATATTTCCGAGATAATGAGGAAGTTTTTTTGTTCAGGGATATCCAGGAATGTATAGCCAAGGCAAAGAGATTATTGGAGCTGCCCGCCGCGGAGGCTGAAAAGATCAGGAAAATGGCCCGTCAGCATTCGATGGTGTCCGGGTATAGTTATAAGGGGAGAGCCACCTGTGTAAAAGAATGGTTCAGCCGACTGCATGAAAAAAATAGCTATCGTTCATTTTAATCCGGTGGAAAGGTACCCTCCTACCATCAACTGGCTGAACTTCCTTGCCGACTATGACCCTGCCGGCTGCGAGCTTAGGGTTTATACCAGCCAGCCGGATGCCCGCACGAATCGTGTCTTTATTCCATCGAAGGGGTTTATCCGGATCAGGAGAGTGGCGGAGATAAGGAAGGAGCAGCGGTCAGTGGTGCGGTATTGGAACTACCTTCTTTTTTATATCCGAACGCTGTCCCATCTGGTATTTTGGAAGCCGGACGCCGTATTATATTATGAGACCTTATCGGCGCTGCCGGCGTTGATCTACAAGCGGTATTTCCGGCGGCGGGCGGAGCTGTATGTTCATTATCATGAATATACTTCCGAAAAGGAGTATGAGGAAGGGATTGTGCTGGCCAAATGGCCGCACAGGGTCGAGCGAAAAAGCTACCCGAAATTCCGCTGGATCTCCCATACAAATGAGGACAGGATGAAGATGTTCCTGAAAGAGAATGGGAATATCCGTCCGGATCAAACTTATATCCTGCCCAACTACCCGCCCAGGTCCTGGGCCGCGGATAAGCCGGCTGTAACGGACAATACCCTCCGGATCGTATATGTGGGTGCGATGGACCTTTCGACCATGTATACCGTGGAATTTGCCCGGTGGATCGCGGGCCTGGGAGGCCAGGTGAAATGGGATATTTATTCTTCCAATATTACTGACGAGGCAAAGGATTATTTGAATTCGCTGGGCTGTCATCAGATCAACTTCCTGGGGAGCGTCGAATATGCCGAGCTGCCCGGGGTTTTGAGGCGGTATGATGTGGGGGTGGTGCTGTATAAGGGTACTACGCTCAATTACAAATACAATGCGCCCAACAAGCTGTATGAGTACTGGGCTTGCGGGCTGGACGTCTGGTTCCCGGAGGAGATGGATAGCTGTCATCGTCTTGTTACCGCCGGGGTTTTTCCCAAGGTAATGCCGGTGGATTTCGGGAAGCTGCAGCATCTGGATCCCTTGCAGGCGGCGAGCCGGCAGGGGCTGAGTTATGCCCCGTCGCCCTATTATGCGGAAGAAGTGTTACCATTGTTGTCAAACCAGATCGGTTTGGCAAATTTGCAAAGCGGAGGAAGCCGATGAGAGCGGTCCTGTTCATTATTTCTTTATTGATCTCTTTGAGTATTTCGAGTCCTACGGGGCTTTCGAACTGGGAGGCCTTTTCCATCGGGCTATTCATCTTCTTTTTCCTGGACTTCCTGAACAATCTGGGAAAGAAGATGGTGATATTCGACCTGACGATATTGCTGGCGATACTTACCTGCCTGGTGATGCCGACTATATTTTATCATGTCTATACCCGGCAGAACCATTTGGCGAAGGTGTGGATAAAGTATATGTTCATGCCTTCAGATGAATACTTTTCATTTGCCTTCCCCGCCATATGCATGATGATATTGGGTTTTCGCCTGCCCTTGCATAAAAAGAATCTCAATACGGAACCGCTGACCTATCTGCACAGGGCAAAGGAGGCATTGAAAAGCAAGCCGGATCTGGGTTTGATCCTTATCGGCGTCGGGCTGGTATCCGGCCTTTTTACCAAGTTCGTGCCGGGGTCGCTCACACAATTCTTTGTTTTTTTGGCCAGGCTGATCTATGTGGGCGTATTTTATGTATTGTATTCTCCCAGCAAACACAAGAAGAAGATCGTTCCGCTGGTGATCATCGTGATGTTGGGCAGCTCCATTGCCATTGGTATGTTTGGGGAGCTGATCTTTACGTCGTCCGTCTCGCTGATCCTTATTATGCTGGGGAACAGGACCTCATTTTTCAAAAAGCTGATGATCGCGGCGGCCGGTATTTACTTTATTGTCCTGTTGCAATCCATCAAGATGGAATACAGGAGGCAGGCCTGGGCCGGAGGGGGAGGAGACGTCGGCTATTTTGCTGAATTGATGGCGGACAGGATCACCAGTCCTTCCAAGATGGTGGAGCCGAACAGCGCCTTCTTGGCGGCGGTGCGCCTGAACCAGGGATGGCTGGTGAGCGTAACAATGTATTTTGTGCCCAGGAAGCATCCTTTTGCCGATGGGGAAACCATATGGCAGTCCGTTGCCGCCGCGGTAGTCCCGCGGTTCATATGGCCGGACAAGCCGGAGGCGGGAGGAAAAGCCAATCTGAAACGATTTTGGGGATATAATATCACCGGGTATAGTATGAACATCGGTCCGTTGGGCGAGGCATACGGTAATTTTGGCGTCAACGGGGGGATCATATATATGTTCTTCTATGGTCTGTTCTTCAATTTCCTGTTGTCGTGGGTATTGAGAATGTCCAGCAAGCGACCCACGCTTTTTCTATGGATCCCTTTTCTGTTCAGCGGCACTATTACCTTTGAAACGGACCTGCTTGGAACCCTGGGAGTGATCCTGAAGGGGCTGATCTTTACCTGGCTGATATTCCTGACATTCAAGAGGGGCTTTAGTATAGATCTTTAAACGATATTCTTTGAAACGCCAGATACTCTATTTATTCAGGAAGCCAGAAAGGTTCTTCAGCATTGAAAATGTATTCAACCGCATTGTGGAAGAAATTGAGCGGAAGGGGGAGCTGACGCCTTCGAGAGCGGCCATGCCGAGGGAGGGTTTTTCCATTGCCGTGATATGGGAAAATGGCAGATTCGCCCGGCGGAAAGCGTCGGATATATATCATATTACGGGGGATATCCATTATGTTTCCTTCTTTCTGCCCCCGAAAAAGACTGTGCTGACGATACATGATTGCGTGTTTATGTATCGTTCGAAGGGGATAAAAAGATGGGTACTGAAAAAACTGCTTTTGGATTGGCCTGTCGCCCGTTGCGGATATGTGACCGCTATTTCCGAGAATACCAAAAGGGATATTGTGAAATTCACCGGATGTCCGTCCGGGGCGATACGGGTGATCCCCAATCCCGTTAGCGATAAGATCATTTCCGAACCAAGGCCGCCCGGTTCAGGAAGACCGGTGCTGCTCTTTATCGGGAGCACGCCCAATAAAAACCTCCCGCGGGTGATCGAGGCGTTGAAAGGGGTTCACTGTATATTGGACATCGTAGGGCGGATCCCGCCGCAGGAATTGGCACAGATCAGGGAGGCGGGTATTGAATACAGGAATTATCTCAATCTGTCGGATGAGGAGATGGCTGTCAGGTATATCGAGTGTGATATCGTGCTTTTCCCATCGACCTATGAAGGTTTCGGTATGCCGATAGTGGAAGGTCAGAAGGCGGGAAGGCCTGTACTTACGAGTAACCTGAGTCCAATGAAGGAAGTGGCGGGCGAGGGCGCCTGCCTGGTGGATCCTCTTTCTCCCGCAGCTATCAGGCAGGGGCTTATAAAAATGGTGGAGGACAATGTATATCGCGAGATGCTCGTTAAAAGAGGGCTGGAAAATGTCCGGAATTATGAATTGGGGCATATAGCCGGGATGTATCAATCATTGTATAAAGAAATATTGAAGGAGGTTTAAATGTGTGGCGTTGCAGGCATCGTAAGATTCGACCGTGAGCAGGTGGAGCAGGGGCTGATCCAGTCCATGACAAATGCCATGCGTCATCGTGGGCCTGATGCGGACGGCTTTTTTACAGGCGAATGCATCGCTTTAGGGCACAGGCGTTTATCCATCATCGACCTTTCATCTGCCGCCAACCAGCCCTTTGTGGACAACTCCGGCCGCTATGCAATGGTGTTCAATGGGGAGATGTATAATTATGAGGAGGTAAAAGCAAAGCTGCCGGGATATGCCTTTCGGACGACCAGCGACACCGAGGTGCTGCTGGCTGCGTATATTCAGTGGGGTGAGGAATGTCTAGCTCATTTCCGGGGCATGTTCAGTGTCGCCATCTGGGATAAGGAGGAGCGGGAGATCTTTTTGGCCAGGGACAGAATGGGTGTAAAGCCGTTGTACTATTATCTCGATGACAGGATGTTGCTTTTTGCTTCGGAGCAACGATCGATATTATCGACAGGGCTGATCAAAAGGAAGCTGGATACTGCCGCGATGTTAGATTATTTCCGTTACCAGTCGATACCGTTCCCCTATTCTGCCATTGAGGGTATCCGCCAGCTGCAGGCGGGGACCTGGATGAAGATCAAAGGAGGCAAGGTCCGTGAGAAAGTTTATTGGACATTGGCCGGCAATGAGGTTGTTTTCGACTGTTCGGACAAAAAGGCTGTGATGGGGCGGATAAGGGAGCTGATGCTGCAGTCCGTGAAAAGGAGGCTGGTCAGCGATGTTCCTGTAGGGGCTTTTTTATCCGGTGGGATCGACTCCAGCGCGGTGGTTGGTCTTATGGCGGAGGCAGGGACCGGCAAGCCAAATACTTTCAATATTGCCTTTGAAGAAAAGGAGTATGATGAATCTTCGTATGCTGACATCATAGCCAGGAAGTTCGATACTGTACATACGAGGGTACTCTTAAAGCCGACCGTATTCCTGGATGAGCTCCAGAATGCTTTGGACGCTATGGATACGCCCAGCGGGGATGGGGTCAATACCTATGTGGTTTCGAAGGCTATCCGTCAGCAGGGAATGGCTGTGGCGTTGTCGGGAGTGGGGGGTGATGAGCTGTTTGCCGGGTATCCATTTTTTGGGCAATACCTGCAATTGCAGAAAAGGGGGGCATGGTGGAAGCTGCCGGGCGGTGTGCGGAAGCTGCTGGCGGAAGTTTGGGCGGGCGGAAAGAGCGAGGGGAGAAAAGGGAGGATGAGACAACTGCTGGAGCTGCCGTCCAACTCTATCGGGCAGGCCTATCCCATCTTCCGGCAGATACTTTCTCCCGCGCGGATGGAGGAGCTTACGATGCTGGCCGGCGTGAAGGACGCCTTTCGGGACGAGGTTGCAGCCATGAATGGGAACATCGCCCGGATGCCGTTGCTGAGTCAGGTGTCCGTTGCCGAATACATAGGTTATACGCAACATACTTTGCTAAAGGATACGGATCAAATGAGCATGGCTGTCTCGCTCGAGGTCAGGGAGCCTTTTTTCGATCAGGACCTGGTGGAGTTCGTGCTGGGGGTACCGGATGAATGGAAAAAACCTGTTTATCCAAAAAGCCTGCTGGTAGAGTCGTTGAAGCCTTTGTTGCCGGATGAGATTGTACACCGTCGCAAGCAGGGCTTTCTCTTTCCCTGGGAACTATGGTTGCGGAAAGAGCTGCGTTCGTTCTGCGAGGGTCATATCAAGCGTATTGCGCAACGACCTTTTATCAATGGCAAGGGGCTGATGTCTACCTGGCAGCGATTCCTGGATGGAGATGCCAGGGTCAGGTGGGCGGAGATGTGGCTGTTCGTCGTGCTGGAATACTGGCTGGAAAAAAATGATATATCCTAATGAAGAAGAAGATCGCTATTGTCACTTCTCATCCTATTCAATATAACGCCCCCTGGTTCAAATTGCTGGCCCGAAGCGAGAAAGTGGCGCCCAGGGTGTTTTACACGTGGGAGCAATCAGCCGGCGGGTCAAAATACGACCCTGAGTTCGGCCGTGAGATCAAATGGGATATTCCGTTGCTGGAGGGGTACGATCATGTTTTTGTAAAGAACATTGCGACAGATCCGGGGACGCATCATTTCAAAGGGCTTGTCAATCCCGGGTTGAACCGGGAGATAGAAGAATGGAAGCCGGATGCCGTGCTGGTATTCGGATGGAACTTCAGCAGTCATTTAGGATGTCTTCGACATTTTCATGGGAAGGTACCTGTATTCTTTCGGGGTGATTCTACATTGCTCAATGAGGCCGGAGGCATAAAGAAGCTAATACGGAGGATGTTCCTGCGCTGGGTATATCACTATGTCGATGTAGGGTTATATGTGGGGCAACATAACAAGGACTATTTCCTGCGGCATGGGCTAAGAGCGGATCAGCTGGTCTATGCGCCGCATGCCATCGATAATCAGCGGTTTGCGACGCCGGAGGAGGAATATCATTCACGGGCGATGAAATGGAGGGAGGAGCTTGGCATTCGGGACACCGACCTGGTGGTGTTATTTGCCGGGAAGCTGGAGCATCAAAAGAACCCTTATTTCCTGGTGGAAATGATGAGGGGGATGGAAGGAGACGGGGTCAAGATCGTGATCGTTGGAAATGGAGCGATGGAGAAAGAGATAAAGCAGGCGGCAAGGGGGGATGGAAGGATCTTGTTGCTGGATTTTCAGAATCAGCAGATAATGCCTGTGGTCTACAGGCTGGGAGATATTTTTATTTTGCCTTCCGTCAGTGAGACATGGGGATTGGGGGCCAATGAGGCGATGGCAAGCGGCTGTGCGGTGATGATGTCGGACCGGGCGGGGGGCGCTATCGATCTTATCCGGGAGGGGATAGGCGGCAACGGTATGATATTCGGTGCGGCGGATCAGGAAAAATGCAGGGTGCTTCTCAGGGAATTGTATGGCAACCGTGAGAGGCTTGCCGCTATGAAGGCGGCGTCCCGGGAAATGATCCGTCATTTCTCATTTGAGAAAATAGTAAACGCCGTCGAGACCGCGATGACGGGGGCGGTATAAAGAGGTAAATGAAAAAAAAGAAGATACTTGTATTGGTAGACTGGTTTGCCCCCGGCTACAAGGCGGGTGGTCCTATCCAGTCTTGTGTGAACTTTGCCTTTTCGCTGAAGGATGAATATGGGATCCATGTATTGACCACGGACACCGATCATGGAGAGCAGCTGCCGTATGAGGGGGTGA
>Ga0207667_10001586_pt1 | contig 28590 bp, 23 predicted proteins | sample KBSCornC52_FD_184301 | JGI IMG/M metagenome (GOLD analysis project Ga0207667, IMG submission 184301) | Corn rhizosphere microbial communities from Kellogg Biological Station, Michigan, USA - KBS Corn C5-2 (SPAdes) (version 2) | ecosystem: Host-associated > Plants > Roots > Rhizosphere > Soil ...
AAGAGGAAATCTTCTCCGGCGAGGCAGAATTCGTCGCGTTGCCGGGCGAAGCGGGTGAACTGGGTATCTATCCCCGTCACACCCCGCTGATCACGCGCATCAAGCCAGGTGCTGTCCGTATCAAGGTCCCGGGTCAGGCACACGAGGAATTCGTGTTCGTGGCCGGCGGCCTCTTGGAAGTGCAGCCCGACGCCGTGACCGTGCTGGCCGACACCGCCATCCGTGGTGCCGACCTGGACGAAGCCAAGGCTGCTGAAGCCAAGCGTCTGGCCGAGGAAGCGCTGGTCAACCGCGACTCCAAGATCGACCACGCCGCAGCCCAGGCCGAACTGGCCGCCGCTGTGGCACAGCTGGCAGCGATCCAGAAGTTGCGTCAGAAGCGCTGATCGTTCGGCGTGTCCTTGCCTCGGCAGGGCCGACAGCAGTAAATCAAAAGGCAGCCTCGGCTGCCTTTTTTCTTGCCCGTGCGGGTCGCAGCGGCAGCGATGGCGCTGCGATGGAACATCAGTGCAGTCCGCGTATCACTGACTCGCGACGCATCTGCTGACAAAGGCTGACCCGTGCTCGACCAAGGCCAAGCTGCAGCGCAGCTCATCATTAATCTGCATCAACCGAACTGCATGCGCGCCTGCCGCCTTCGCGCTGATCGGGTAAAGTGAGTCCTTCGACACGCCAGTGTGAGGCTCACCCGCTGGCGTAAATCATTTAGTGTATTTGCCCACCACAGCAGGAGCAGACATGTCTTCAGCCGTTGCGCCGTCGTCCACTTCTTCCCTTCCTTCACACGTTCACGGCAAGCCCATCATTGCCGTGGTTGGCTTGTCCAATCGCCCCGAGCGGGCCAGCTTCGATGTGGCGGCCTATCTGCAGGCGGCGGGCTATCGCATCGTCGCCGTCAATCCCATGTATGCCGGACAGACCATTCTGGGCGAGTATTGCCACGCCTCGCTGGCTCAGGCCGGTGCCATGCTGGCGCGCAAAGGCTTGCGCATTTCCATCGTGGATTGCTTCCGCAAGTCGGCCGATATCCCGCCGGTGGTCGAGGAGGCCATTGCCATCGGCGCCGATTGCGTCTGGATGCAGCTCGACATCGTCAATGAGGAAGCGGCCGTACTCGCACGCTTGGCCGGCCTGAAGGTGATCATGGACAAGTGCATCAAGATCGAACACGCCATGGGGCAGTTCCACGGCGTGTTGTAATCCCCGGGACTGGCGCAAGCCGGTCCTTTCTCATAACGATAAAGCGAGACAACATGGCAAAAAAGATCGGCCCGCAATTCCTCGTCCATCCGAAATTCGTTCTCAAGGAAACCGAAGCCACCACCAAGCCGCTCTCCAGCGGCGACAAGGAAAAGGATCGCGCCAACGTGCAGCGCCTGTCCGGCCTCATCGGGCTGCAACAGCAGATGCTCTACGCCGGCCACAAGCACAAGGTGCTGGTGGTGCTGCAAGGCATGGATACCAGCGGCAAGGATGGCACCGTCAATGACGTGTTTGCCGCCGTCAATCCGCAGGGGATCCGCATCACCAACTTCAAGGGCCCCACGGCCATCGAACTGGCGCACGACTACCTCTGGCGCGTGCATGCGCAGGTGCCGGTGGCGGGAGAGATTGCCGTATTCAACCGCAGTCACTACGAGGATGTGCTGATCACCCGCGTGCACGACTGGATCGACGACAAGGAATGCCAGCGCCGCTATCGCCATATCAACGACTTCGAACGCATGCTGTGGGAAACCGGGACGGTGGTGTTGAAGTTCTTCCTGCACATTTCCAAGGCCGAGCAGAAGGCGCGTTTGCAGTCGCGCATCGATGATCCCAACAAGCACTGGAAATTCGATCCCCAGGACCTGGCCGAGCGCGAGCACTGGGATGCCTACCAGGCGCGCTATCAGGAAGTCCTGCGCGCCACCAGCACGCTGCATGCGCCCTGGTACGTGGTGCCGGCGGACTCCAAGAGCCATCGCAACCTGGTGGTGGCCAATGTGGTCCTGGAGACACTGCAAAAGCTCAAGCTCAAGTTCCCCGATCCCAAGCCCGAACTCAAGAATCTCAAGTTCGACTGAAGCCGGGGCCGGGCCAGCCAGGCTCAGCTTACTTGAGCCACTTGTCGAAGATCAGCTGATACTCGCCAGTGGCCTTGGCCAGGTGCAGCCAGGTATCGACATAGGCCTTGAAGGCGACGTCGCCGCGCGGCAGCAGATAGGCCTTCTCGGCGAATTGCAGCGGCTGGTCCGGCGTGACCGGGCACAGTTCGGGATGCAGCTTGGATTGCCACAGGGTCTCGCTGGCGTCGGTGACCATCACGTCGGCCTTGCCATCGACGATCTGCTGGAAGATGGTCACGTTGTCGGGATGCAGCGTCAGCGTGGCGCGCTTGTAGCGGGCGCGGGCGAAGCGTTCATTGGTGCCGCCCGGATTGACGATGGCGCGCGTGCCGGGCTGGTCGATCATGTCGAAGTTGCGGAACTTGTCCTTGTCGGCGCAACGGATGATGGGGGCTTTTCCGTCGACCATGGTCGGTTCGGAGAAGGCCGCCTTGCGTGCGCGGTCCAGGGTGATGGAGACCCCGCCCATGGCGATGTCGCACTGGGCGATGAAGTCATTCATCAGGTTGGTCCAGGTGGTCTTGATGAATTGCGCTTCCACGCCCAGCGACTTGGCCAGGGCCTGGCCCAGCTCCACGTCCATGCCCTCGAAGCTGTGGTCGGGCCGGTAGTAGGTGAAGGGCTTGTAGTCACCCGTCATGCAGATGCGCAGCTTGCCCGCCTTGATGACCTGGTCCAGGCGGGAGGCTGGCGCTGCGGCGGCGTCATCGGCCAGGGCCGGCGACAGTGACAGGGACAATGAAAGGGCGGTCAGGCCGACCAGCAGGGCGGCGCGGATGAAGCGAGTCATGCAATCTCCTCGTGGATGGGTAGGGCGGCGGTTTTCTTGTTGATCTGAAGACAGGGAATGCCGGCTGCATGGACGTTCATGCAGTGCGCAGATCATAGCAAAAGCCGCGCCTGCCGCCGCCGTTTTGCCTTGCCACGACTTGCGTCAATGTCCGCGCAGGCCAACAGCGACAATTAGCCGGAAAGCCGAGGTCGCAGGATGCGATAATGCCGCTTTGCCGTCAGATCGTATTGCAGGCCGACCATGTCTTCTTCTTCTATGTCCACCTTCGCTCCGCTCAAAAACGATACCTTCCTGCGCGCCTTGCTGCGCCAGCCCACCGACTACACCCCGATGTGGCTGATGCGCCAGGCCGGCCGCTATCTGCCCGAGTACCGCGCCACGCGCGCGCGCGCCGGTTCCTTTATGGGCCTGGCGACCAACCCGGATTACGCCACCGAGGTGACGTTGCAGCCACTGGAACGTTATCCGCTGGACGCCGCCATCCTCTTCTCCGACATCCTGACCGTGCCCGACGCCATGGGCCTGGGCCTGTACTTCGCCGAGGGCGAGGGCCCCAAGTTCCAGCGTCCCTTGCGTGACGAGGCCGCCGTCAAGGCGCTGCGTGCGCCCGACCTGGGCAACCTGGATTATGTCTTCAAGGCCGTCACCCAGATCCGCCGCGAGCTCGATGGCCGGGTGCCGTTGATCGGCTTTTCCGGCAGTCCCTGGACGCTGGCCTGCTACATGGTCGAAGGCGGCGGTTCGGATGACTTCCGCCTGGTCAAGAGCATGCTCTACAGCCGCCCCGATCTGATGCACCATATCCTCAAGACCAACGCCGAGGCCGTCGCCGCCTACCTCAACGCCCAGATCGATGCGGGTGCGCAAGCGGTGATGATCTTCGATACCTGGGGCGGTGCGCTGGCCGATGGCGTCTACCAGCAATTCTCGCTGTCCTATATGCAGCAGGTGGTCAGCCAGCTCAAGCGCGAGCAGGGTGGTCAGCAGGTCCCGGTGATCGTCTTCACCAAGGGCGGCGGGCTGTGGCTGGAACAGATCGCCGCCATCGGCGCCGACGCCGTCGGGCTGGACTGGACCGTCAACCTCGGCCAGGCGCGCCAGCGCGTGGGCGACAAGGTGGCCTTGCAGGGCAACCTGGACCCCAACGTGCTCTTCGCCGGCGACGAGGCCATCCGCGCCGAGGTGCGCAAGCTGCTTGAGTCCTTCGGTCGTCCGGGAGCGGGCAGCGGCCATGTGTTCAACCTCGGGCACGGCATCTCCCAGCACACCCCGCCCGAGGCGGTCACGACCCTGGTCCAGGCCGTGCATGAGATCAGTCGCGGCTTGCGCGCCTGAGTTTGCGCGTATTTGTCGTTATCTGTTCGCATTTGTGCGCGACGCCAAAACAATGTGAACGTTCTTGCATACCTGGCCCGACTTATGCACATACTGGCCAGTATTCCAATTGAGAATAAAATTTATTGGCGTTGGAAAACTGCAGCCGGGTTGATGCTCTAAGTCATTGATTTTATTGGCCTAATTTTGCTGCCGACAGACGTTGGATGAGCTGGGAGCCGCTGCTGCCGTGGCTCTCGGACTTGTCAAGCCCCACTTGTCAACAAAGTTATCCACAGGGCGTGTGCATAAGGCGTAAAAGCGTTTACAAAACCGTCGCTTACCGGCGTGTTTGAAGGTTTACTTTAAGTTTGTAGGACAGGCGGCGACATTTCCCGCCAGAAAAAGCCTTTCATTTTTTGTCGGCGAGCTCTTGACAAATCGATAGCCGAGCGGAATCGAAAGTCGACTTATGCACATGAAAAGCTTTCGGAGTCTGCGCAATCCGCATGAGCAAATTTTTTTTCCGATGATCGAGGTGCGCTTGCAACTCATTGATTTAAAAGGACTAATTTTTTGACCCGGATTTGAGCATCTCGCTGGAAGCCGCATCCAGACTGCATGAGGGCATGTCAAGAGGCACTTGTCCCCAAAGTTATCCACAGGCGGTGTGGATAGTTCGAAAAACGGCGATTAAACCGTGGCTTAGCCCGCATATTCAGGATTTACATTAAGTTCGTGGAACAACGCATCCTCCAGGTCGCTCTCGATACCCCCCTGCACACGGTCTTTGACTATGCCTGGCAAGCCCAGGTCGAGGGGGAGCCTGTGCCCGCCATCGGCCAGTTGGTGGTGGTGCCGTTTGGCCGCCGCGAGGCGGTCGGGGTGGTGGTCGGCCATGTGCAGCAAAGCGCGCTGGAGCAGGGCAAGATCAAGCAGGTCATTGCCGTGCGTCACCAATTGCCGCCGCTGTCGGCCCATTGGCTGGCCCTGTGCGGTTTCGCCGCCGATTACTACCAGCGCCCGCTGGGCGAGGTGATGCTGCCCGGGCTGCCCAAGAACCTGCGCGCCCTCACCACGGTAGCGCTGGACAAGGCCCTCAAGGCTCTGGGCCGTCTGAGCGCGCCGAAGAAATCCAAGGCCCGCTCCAAAGCGCGCGCCCATCCCGAAGACGAGGCGCAGCAAGAGACTGCGGCTGCCGACGCCACCCAGCCTGATCCGATGCAGTTCGCCCAGGCGCCCGCTCTGAACGCCGCCCAGCAGGAGGCGGCCGACGCCATTGCCGCCGCCCATGCGTTTGCGCCGCTGCTGTTGTACGGCGTCACTGGCAGCGGAAAGACCGAGGTCTATCTGCAAGCGGCGGCGGCCATCCTGCGCCGCGCTGCCGAGGCGGGCGAGCGCGCCCAGATCCTGGTGCTGGTGCCGGAAATCAATCTCACGCCGCAGCTCGAAGGCAATATCCGCGCACGCTTCCCGCACCTGAACGTGGTGGCCCTGCATAGCGGCCTGGCCGAGGGCGAGCGTGCCCGCAACTGGCTGGCGGCGCACCTGGGGCAGGCGCAGATCGTGCTGGGGACGCGGCTGGCCATTCTCGCTTCGCTGCCTGCGCTCAAGCTCATCGTCATCGATGAGGAGCACGATCCTTCCTACAAGCAGCAGGAAGGCTTGCGCTACTCCGCGCGCGACCTGGCCGTGTGGCGCGCCCACCAGCTCGGCATCCCGGTGGTGCTGGGCTCGGCCACGCCTTCTCTTGAGACCTGGCAGCACGCCCAGGCCGGACGCTACCGCCGGCTGGAACTGCGCCAGCGCGCCGCCCGCGAGGCGGTGCTGCCCACCGTCAAGGTGATCGACCTGGAGCGCGACAAGCCCGTCGATGGCCTGACCGCCACCCTCATTGCCGCCGTGCGCAAGCGCCTTGAGCAGGGCGAGCAATCGCTGCTGTTCCTGAACCGGCGCGGCTATGCCCCGGTGCTGGCCTGCGACGCCTGCGGCTGGATCAGCAATTGCATGCGCTGCGACGCCTTCATGGTGGTGCATCGCCCGGAGCGCCGCCTGCGCTGCCACCATTGCAGCCTGGAACTGCACATCCCGCGCGCCTGCCCGACCTGCGGCAACGTTGACCTGCAACCCTTGGGACGCGGCACCCAGCGGGTTGAAGAGGGCTTGCAGGCGATCTTCCCCGAGGCCCGCGTGCTGCGTATCGACGCCGATTCGACCCGCCTGAAGGGCTCGGCCCAGAGCGCGTTTGATAGCGTGCACCGGGGCGAGGTCGATATCCTGATCGGCACCCAGATGGTGGCCAAGGGCCATGACTTCAAAAAATTGACGCTGGTGGGCGTGCTCAATCCCGATACCGCGCTGTTCTCGCACGACTACCGCGCCAGCGAGCGCCTCTTCGCCCAGCTCATGCAGGTGGCCGGGCGCGCTGGACGGGCCGGCCTGTCGGCCGATGGCAGCTCGGGCGAGGTGCTGATCCAGACGCGTTATCCCCATCATCCGCTGTACCAGGCGGTGATCCGTCATGACTACGACGGCTTTGCCGGAGAGTTGCTGGAGGAGCGCCGTCAGGCCCACTTCCCTCCCTTCATGTACCAGGCGCTGCTGCGCGCCGAAGCGCGCGAGCTCGACACCGCCATGGCCTTCCTCAAGGACGCCGCCGCGCTGCTGGAGGCGCCGGCCATCACCATCAACGAACCGATCCCGATGACGCTGATGCGGGTGGCCAATGTGGAGCGGGCGCAATTGCTGATCGAATGCGCTTCGCGTCCGGTGCTGCAGGCTTTTCTCAAGCAGTGGCTGGCCCTGTTGCGGCCGGTGAAGACACGGGCGCGCTGGTCGCTGGAAGTCGATCCGGTTGATATCTGACCGGATCGGACGTGCGCCTCGATTTTGTTGTGATTCCTGCATCTTTGTCCTGGTGGCAGGCTTGCTCCGACGCAAGCTGCCTGCCGGGGCCGCCAACACGGTGCGCCTAGCCGGTATAATCTCGGCTGCTCAACCAATTGCAAGCGATCCCTCCGCGCGGCGCGGCACGCCAGACCAGCGCCCCGGCCGCTTCTGCTTTACCCCCTCATTCCCATGCTCGCACAACAGAAACAACGCATCTCCGACCTGTTCTCGTCCGCCTTGCAGCCGCTGCTGGCTGATAGCGGCCTGACGCCGACCATCACCCTGGAGCGTCCGCGCGATGCCTCGCACGGCGACGTCGCCTGCAACATCGCCATGCAGCTGGCCAAGCCGCTGAAGAAGAATCCGCGCGAGCTGGCGCAGGCCATCGTGGCCGCCGTCATGGCCGACCCGGCCCGCGAAGGCCTGGTGGAGTCGGTCGAGATCGCCGGCCCCGGCTTCATCAACCTGCGCGTGGCCGCAGCGGCCAAGCAGGCGGTGGTCAAGGTGATCCATGAACAGGGCGAGGCTTATGGCCGTGGCAGCGCCGGTGCTGGCAAGAAGGTGCTGGTCGAGTTTGTCTCGGCCAATCCCACTGGTCCGCTGCACGTGGGCCATGGCCGCCAGGGCGCGCTGGGCGATGCGCTGTCCTCGCTCCTGGAAGTGCAGGGCTACGATGTGCTGCGCGAGTTCTACTACAACGATGCCGGCGTGCAGATCGCCACGCTGGCCACCTCGGTGCAGGCGCGTGCGCGCGGCTTCAAGCCGGGTGACGCCCAATGGCCCGAGTCGGCCTACAACGGCGACTACATCGCCGACATCGCCCGCGACTTCCTCGACAAGAAGACCGTCTCGGCCAGCGATGGCGAACCCGTCACCGGCAGCGGCGACGTCGAGGACATCGAATCGATCCGCCGTTTCGCCGTGGCCTACCTGCGCCACGAGCAAGACCTCGACCTGCAGGCCTTCGGCGTGAAGTTCGACAATTACTACCTCGAGTCCTCGCTCTACGCCGACGGCAAGGTGGCCGCCGCCGTGGAGGCGCTCATTGCCGCCGGCAAGACCTACGAGCAGGATGGCGCGCTCTGGCTGCGCACCACCGACTATGGCGACGACAAGGATCGCGTCATGAAGAAGACCGACGGCACCTACACCTACTTCGTGCCCGACGTCGCCTATCACATCAACAAGTGGCAACGCGGCTACGGCAAGGTCATCAATATCCAGGGCAGCGACCACCACGGCACCATCGCGCGCGTGCGCGCCGGCCTGCAGGCTGCTGGCGTGGGCATTCCGCAGGGCTATCCGGACTACGTGCTGCACAAGATGGTCACCGTCATGCGCAATGGCGAAGAGGTCAAGATCTCCAAGCGCGCCGGTTCCTACGTGACCCTGCGCGACCTCATCGAATGGTCGGCCGGTGAGCCGGTCGAGGGTCAGGAACGCGACCTCACCCGTGGCCGCGATGCGGTGCGCTTCTTCCTCATCTCGCGCAAGGCCGATACCGAGTTCGTCTTCGATGTCGACCTGGCGCTGGCGCAGTCCGATGAAAATCCGGTCTACTACGTGCAGTATGCGCATGCCCGTATCTGCACCGTGCTGGGCAAGTCGGGCGTGGACGAAGAGGCGCTCAAGACCACCGCCGACCTGTCGCTCTTGACCGCGCCGCGCGAAGCAACGCTCCTGGCCAAGCTGGCCGAGTATCCGGACATGCTGGCGCATGCCCTGCAGGAACTGGGACCGCACCAGGTCGCCTTCTACCTGCGCGATCTGGCAGGCGAACTGCATAGCTACTACAATGCGGAACGCGTGCTGGTCGACGATGTCCCAACCAGGTCCGCGCGCCTGGCGCTGTTGTCCGCCACCCGCCAGGTGCTGCGCAACGGCCTGGCGCTGTTGGGCGTATCGGCTCCGGCCAGAATGTAAAACAAGCAGCTAAAGAGAAACGTGAAACCGTTGAACGCGAAATATCACAAGCAGGCCGGCGGCACGCTGCTCGGTCTGATCCTGGGTTTGATCGTCGGCCTGGGCATCGCCGTGGGTGTGGCCCTGATGATCACCAAGTCGCCCATCCCCTTCGTCAACAAGGTGACGCGCCCCGAACGCGCCGATCCGACGCCGGCCCAGGCAGCCGATCCCAACCGTCCGCTCTACGGCAACCGCGACATCGCCCGCGAAGCAGCGCGCGACCAGCAGCAGTCGCAGACGCCGGTGCCGCCCAATACCGCCGCCGCCCAGCCGGTCCCGCCCGTGGCGCCGACGCCGCAGGCTACTGCGCCGGCCGCCAAGCCCGACAGCAAGACGGCGGACGCCAAGCCCTCGGCCAGCACGCCGCCGGCCAGCGCGTCCAAGAACGACGCCAACGACGACAAGTGGACCTACTTCCTGCAGACCGGCGCCTTCCGCGACCAGGCCGATGCCGAAAGCGCCCGCGCCAAGCTGGCCCTGCTGGGCTTCGAGGCCAAGGTCACCGAACGCACCGCCGACAGCGGCGTGCTGTACCGGGTCCGCATCGGCCCCTTCGCCCATGCCGAGGCAATGAACCGTACGCGCAGCAAGCTGTCCGACAACGGGGTCGATGCCGCCATCGTGCGCATTCCCAAGTAATCCGATTTCACCGTGGATGCCGGCGGCTGGGGATGGCCGGCCGGTACGACGGTGTGCAGGCCGGCACAGGCCGGCCCGACCGACTATCCATCAGAGAGGGTAATACCATGCGTTTCCATCAAAAGCTGCTGGCTGCCGTCAGTTTCGGCGTGCTGGCCTTCACCGCCAGCGTTGGCGCCTCGGCCTCCCCGGCCAATCCGCAGGTAGGCACTGACTATCGTGTGCTGGAGCAGGCCCAGCCCACCGATTCCGGCAACAAGGTCGAGGTCACCGAATTCTTCTGGTTCGACTGCCCGCACTGCGCCGCCTGGGATCCCTCGCTGACGGCCTGGGTCAAGAAGCAGGGCGACAAGATCAGCTTCAAGAAGGTGCCGGTCGCTTTCCGCGACAGCTTCGTGCCGCAGCAGAAGCTCTACTACACCCTGGAAGCCATGGGCCGCGCTGACGAGCTGACCCCCAAGATCTTCCACGCCATCCACGTCGAGAACCAGCGCATCAATACCGACAAGACCATCCTCGCCTACATCGAGAAGGCCGGTATCGACAAGCAGAAATTCCTCGACCTCTACAATTCCTTCGGCATCCAGACAAAGGCCCGCCGCGCAGCCCAGCTGCAGGAAGCCTACAAGGTCGACGGCGTGCCGATGATCGCCATCGATGGCCGCTACGTGACCTCGCCGGCCGTGGTCGGCGTGGCGCTGGCCAACCAGCCTGAGTCCATGCAGCAGGCCGCCGCCCTGCAGGTGATGGATCACCTGGTGGCCAAGGCCGCCGCCGAGAAGGCCAAGAAGAAGTAAGCAGGACCCTTCGTCGACGGTCCGCGTCCGCGAGGTCGCGGACCGTTTTCATTTGCACCGCGCCGGTGCGCTCTGCTGGCAAGCTAAAGGAGTTGGCATGACATCCCTTCCCATCGTCGGCGCTTCGCTGCGGGTCTTCTTGACCGGCGCTTCCAGCGGCCTGGGCATGGCCCTGGCGCGCGCCTATGCCAGCCAGGGCGCAGTGCTGGGGCTGGTGGCGCGGCGCACTGCCGAGCTCGAGGCCTTGCGCGCGGCCCTGCCGCATGCTGAGCGCCATCGCGTCTATGCGCTCGACGTCACCGATCACGCCGCGCTGGCCGCCGCCGCCACCTCCTTCATGGACGAGTTTGGCGGGGCCGATGTGGTCATCGCCAATGCCGGCATCTCGCAGGGCACGCTGACCGAATTCCAGGAAGACCTGGCGGCCTTCGAGCGCATCCTGGCGGTCAACGTCACGGCCACGTTCGCCACCTTTACGCCCTTCGTGGCGCGCATGAAGGCCTTGCCTGAAGCCCAGCGCCGCCGCTGCCGCCTGGTCGGCATCGGCAGCGTGGCCGGCATACGCGGTCTGCCCGGAGCGGGCGCCTACAGCGCCTCCAAGTCAGCCGTCATCAGCTACTGCGAATCGCTGCGGGTGGAATTGCGCGCCTGCGGCATCAAGGTCGTGACCATCGCGCCGGGCTACATCGATACCCCGATGACCCGCGTGAACACCTATCGCATGCCCTTCCTGATGCCGGTGGAGCGCTTTGCCGCGCGCGCCGTGCAGACCATTGACGCGGGCGTCAGCTATCGCGTCATTCCCTGGCAGATGGGGGTGGTGGCCAAGCTGCTGCGCCTGCTGCCCAACTGGCTCTACGATATGGCCTTCGCCCGCGCCCCGCACAAGCAACGCAAGCCCTAACCGTCGCGGCCCGCGCCGCACCTGGAGTTTTTCATGAAGATCATTTTTGCCGGTACCCCGGAGTTCGCCGCCGTCGCCCTCGAAGCCCTGTATGCCGCCGGCCACGAGATCACGCTGGTGCTGACCCAGCCCGACCGCCCCGCCGGGCGCGGCATGCAGCTGCAGGCTTCGCCGGTGAAGCAGTGCGCGCTCAAGCATGGCACGCCGGTGGCGCAGCCGGTCTCGCTGCGCCTGGATGGCAAGTATCCCGAGGTGGCGCAAGAGGCGCATGCGCTGCTGCGATCGACGCCGCATGACGTGATGATCGTGGCGGCCTATGGCCTGATCCTGCCGCGCAGCGTGCTCGACATTCCGCGTTACGGCTGCATCAACATCCACGGCTCGCTGTTGCCGCGCTGGCGTGGCGCCGCCCCCATCCATCGCGCCATCGAGGCGGGCGATGCCGAGACCGGCATCACCATCATGCAGATGGAAGAGGGCCTCGACACCGGTCCCATGATGCTCATCGAAAGCTTGCCCATCATTGACGAGGACACCACCGGCAGCCTGCATGACAAGCTGGCCGCGCTGGGCGCAAAGATGATCGTGGAAGCCATGGCGAAGCTGGAGCAGGGCGCCCTGCCAGCCACGCCGCAGCCGGAAGAAGGCGCCAACTATGCCGCCAAGATCGCCAAGGAAGAAGCCGCGCTGGACTTCAGCCAGAGCGCCGAGCAACTGGCGCGCCGCATCCGCGCCTTCAATCCCTTCCCGGGTGCGACTGGCCGTTTCGGCGATACCGTGGTCAAGCTCTGGAAGGCGCGTCCGGTCAGCGTGGCGCAGCAGGGCGAACCCGGCCAGGTGCTGTCGGCCGATGCCCAGGGCGGCATCGTGGTGGCCTGCGGCGAAGGCGCGCTGCTGCTGACCGAATTGCAGAAACCCGGCGGCAAGCGCCTGCCGGCGGCGGAATTCCTCAAGGGTTTCCCGATGGAAGGCGGCCGCCTGGCCTGAGCTGCGCTGATCCGTTCGCTCAGGCGTAGGGCTTGAGCACATGCGGCAGATGCCGCCAGAACAGTTCCTCGCCCAGATGCACGCGCGCCTGCCAGTCATCGGCGGCGTCATCATTGGCACCGTCGGTGATGAACTTGAAGGCGCGCCACGGCACGCCGAAGTGCTTGCATACGCGGGCGATGGCAAACAGTTCCATATCCACCAGATCCACCTTCTGCTCCAGGAGCCACTCGTCGGCAGCCGTCACGAAGCTGTCGCCGGTGCCGCAGAGCACACCGGAATAGCCCGATTCCAGCCGGGCCGGCTGCTGTTCCTGGTTCACCAGCGGCGTCACTCCGCGCGGCGCCAGCGGCATGGCCGCCATGTCGCGCTGGATCACGGCGGCCACTTCCAGCAGCCCATCATGCGAGGGATCGATCTTGCCGGCCGTGCCGAAATTGATGACCGCGCGCGGCCGATGAGCCAGGATCGCCGCCGTGGTATGCAGGGCGGCATTGACCTTGCCGACGCCGCAATAGACCACCTTGACGTCCGCCGGGGCAGCCGCGGCGTTGAGTTCGCTTTCCAGAGCGGTCAGGATGAGGATGGGTTGCTGATCTGGCATCTGTGTAAATAGTTAACGGTTTGCAACGAGGCGCCGCCCGCAAAGGCTTCCCGGGGGCGGGAGAAGGGCGCTTTGGCGTATAATCGGGCTCACTTTTCGCCTGTCAAACCGGTCCATTTCTGGCCGGTTTTTTTATCCGCAACTGCGTTGCTCGCGGTGGCAGGCTCTGCATTGTTGCCGTAACCAGAGAAAAACGCCAGATGAAGCCGAACGAACTGTGCCAGACCGAATTGCTGCTGCGCGACCTGATGTCGCAGCGCATCCTCATCCTCGATGGCGCCATGGGCACCATGATCCAGCGTTACAAGCTGACCGAAGAGGATTACCGTGGCCAGCGTTTTGCCGATTTCAGCGTTCCCGGCAAGGACCTGTTCGTCAAGGGCAACAACGAATTGTTGTCGCTGACCCAGCCGCACATCATCCAGGAAATCCACGAGCAATACCTGGCCGCCGGCGCCGACCTGATCGAGACCAATACCTTCGGCGCCACCAGCGTGGCCCAGGACGACTACCACATGGCGCACCTGGTCTACGAGATGAACGTGGAGTCGGCGCGCCTGGCGCGCGCCGCCTGCGACAAGTACTCGACCCCGGACAAGCCGCGCTTCGTGGCCGGCGCCCTCGGCCCCACGCCCAAGACCGCATCGATCTCGCCGGACGTCAACGACCCCGCCGCCCGTAACGTGACTTTCGATCAACTGGTCGCCGCGTACCTGGAGCAGACGCGCGCGCTGGTCGAAGGCGGCGCCGACGTGCTGCTGGTCGAGACCATCTTCGATACGCTCAACTGCAAGGCCGCGCTCTTCGCCATCGATACCTTCTTCGAGGAAAGCGGCAAGCGCCTGCCCATCATGATCTCGGGCACCGTCACCGATGCGTCCGGACGCATCCTGTCGGGCCAGACCGTGACGGCCTTCTGGAACTCCATCCGCCACGCGCGCCCGCTGACGGTCGGCCTGAACTGCGCACTCGGTGCGGCCCTGATGCGCCCCTATGCGGAAGAGCTGTCCAAGATCGCCGATACCTTCGTCTGCATCTACCCGAACGCCGGCCTGCCCAATCCGATGAGCGACACCGGCTTTGATGAAACCCCGGATGTCACCTCGGCCCTCTTGAAGGAATTCGCCGAGAGCGGGTTCGTCAACGTCGCCGGTGGCTGCTGCGGCACCACGCCGCCGCACATCAAGGCCATTGCCGAGACGGTCGCCAAGATCGCGCCGCGCAAGGTCCCCGAGCCCACCCACGAGATGCGCCTGTCGGGCCTGGAGCCCTTCACCATCAATGACCAGTCGCTCTACGTGAACGTCGGCGAGCGCACCAACGTCACCGGTTCCAAGGCCTTCGCCCGCCTGATCCTCAACGAACAGTACGACGAAGCCCTGGCCGTGGCGCGTCAGCAGGTCGAGAACGGCGCGCAGATCATCGACATCAACATGGATGAGGCGATGCTCGATTCGGTCGCCGCCATGACGCGCTTCCTCAACCTGATCGCCTCCGAGCCCGACATCGCCCGCGTGCCCATCATGATCGACTCTTCCAAGTGGGAAGTGATCGAAGCGGGTCTGAAATGCGTGCAGGGCAAGTCCATCGTCAACTCCATCTCGATGAAGGAAGGCGAGGAGAAATTCCTGCGCGAAGCCAAGCTGTGCCGCCGCTATGGCGCGGCCGTCATCGTCATGGCCTTCGACGAAGTGGGCCAGGCCGACACCTTTGCCCGCAAGATCGAGATCTGCGAACGCGCCTATCGCCTGCTGGTGGACAAGCTGGACTTCCCGCCCGAAGACATCATCTTCGACCCCAACATCTTTGCAGTCGCAACAGGCATCGAGGAACACAACAACTACGCGGTCGACTTCATCGAAGCCACCCGCTGGATCCACCAGAACCTGCCGTACGCCAAGATCAGCGGCGGCGTCTCCAACGTCTCCTTCAGCTTCCGTGGCAATGACCCGGCGCGCGAAGCCATCCACACGGTCTTCCTGTATCACGCCATCAAGGCCGGCATGACCATGGGCATCGTCAATGCCGGCATGATCGGCGTCTATGACGACCTGCCGGCCGAGCTGCGCGAGCGTGTGGAAGACGTGGTCCTGAACCGCCGCGAAGACGCCACCGAGCGCATGATCGAATACGCCGCCACCTTGAAGGCCGGCGACAAGAAGGAAGAAGCCACCCTGGAATGGCGCAACCTGCCGGTCGCCAAGCGCCTCTCGCATGCGCTGGTGCACGGCATCACGCAATGGATCGTGGAAGACACCGAAGAGGTGCGCCAGCAGATCGCCGCCGATGGCGGCCGTCCCATCCACGTGATCGAAGGTCCGCTGATGGATGGCATGAACGTGGTCGGCGACCTGTTCGGCCAGGGCAAGATGTTCCTGCCGCAGGTGGTCAAGTCGGCGCGCGTGATGAAGCAGGCCGTGGCGCACCTGATTCCCTTCATCGAAGAAGAGAAGCGCCAGCTCGAGATCGCCACCGGCGAAGTGGCCAAGCCCAAGGGCAAGATTGTGATCGCCACCGTCAAGGGCGACGTGCACGACATCGGCAAGAACATCGTCACCGTGGTCCTCCAGTGCAACAACTTCGAAGTGGTCAACATGGGCGTGATGGTGCCCTGCGCCGAGATCCTGGCCAAGGCCAAGGAAGAGAAGGCCGACATCATCGGCCTATCGGGCCTGATCACCCCGTCGCTGGAAGAGATGGCCTACGTCGCCAAGGAAATGCAGCGCGATCCATATTTCGCGGGTCTCAAGATGCCGCTGATGATCGGCGGCGCCACCACCTCGCGCGCCCACACGGCAGTGAAGATCGCGCCCAACTACGAAGGTCCGGTGGTCTATGTGCCGGACGCATCACGCGCCGTCTCGGTGGCGCAATCACTGCTGGCCGACGAGCAGAAGACGCAGTACGTGGCCGACCTGAACGCCGACTACGAACGCATCCGCGAACAGCACGCCAGCAAGAAGGCCGCGCCCATGCTCTCGCTGGCCGCCGCCCGCGCCAACAAGACCAAGCTGGAATTCGCCCCGGTCAAGCCCAAGTTCATCGGCCGCCGTCTGTTCAAGAATGTGGACCTGGGTTTGCTGGCCAACTACATCGACTGGGGCCCGTTCTTCCAGACCTGGGACCTGGCCGGCCCGTATCCCGCCATCCTCACCGATGAAGTCGTGGGCGAAGCCGCCACCAAGGTCTTCCAGGAAGCCCAGGCCATGTTGAAGAGGATCATCGATGGCCGTTGGCTCACCGCCAATGGCGTCATCTCGCTGTTGCCGGCCAACACCGTCAACGACGACGACATCGAGATCTACACCGACGACAGCCGCAGCCAGGTCGCCTTCACCTACTACGGCCTGCGCCAGCAGACCGAGAAGCCGGTGGTGGACGGCGTCGCCCGTCCCAACCAGTGTCTCTCGGACTTCATCGCGCCTAGGGACTCGGGTGTGCAGGATTACATCGGCATGTTTGCCGTGACCGCTGGCCTCGGTATCGAGAAATACGAAAAGCGCTTCGAGGATGCCCACGACGATTACTCGTCCATCATGCTCAAGGCCCTGGCCGACCGCCTGGCCGAAGCCTTTGCCGAATACCTGCATGAGCGCGTGCGCAAGGACCTGTGGGGCTATGCCGCTGACGAGAACCTCAGCAGCACCGACCTGATCAAGGAAAAATACCTCGGCATCCGCCCCGCACCCGGCTATCCGGCCTGCCCCGAGCACACCGTGAAGGCTGACGTTTTCCGCACCATGCAGTGCGACGAGATCGGCATGCAGTTGACCGAGTCCTACGCCATGTTCCCGGGTGCTTCGGTGTCGGGCTTCTACTTCGCCCATCCGCAGTCGAAGTACTTCGTAGTCGGCAAGATCGGCGAAGATCAAGTCGTGGATATGGCAGAGCGCCGCCATGTGCCCAAGGAAGAGGTGGAACGCTGGCTGGCGCCTAATCTGTAAATAATTTACGGGTCATCGTCCGGCCTGCTGCCGGACGATGAGTTTCGTTTCTGTACCTTTGCCGCTGGTCCTTGTATTCCGCCGCCGTCCTGCTATCATCCACGCCCGCCGTTCCGTAGCCCTGCTTTTGCCATGATCGATTCCGCTGACCACGTCACCCATGCACTGCCCGTGACCGTGGCCACGCGCCTGCACTTCACCGACGGCAAGACGCGCGCCATCTTTACCGTGGACCTGGTGCAGGACCTGCTGGGCGACTGGGTGCTCACCCAAGCCTGGGACGGCATCGAAGGCCGCAGCGCGGTGCGCCGGGTGGTGGTGGCCGGGCATGAGGAGGGTTTGCGGATGCTGCAGAAGATTGCGCGGCACAAGGAGCGGCTGGGTTTTCGGCCGGTGCATCTTTATCACGTGGGCTGAGGTTGCCCGGCTTTCTATAGAACGCCGCTCGCTGCGCCTGCTTACACGGTAGGAACAGTACCGCCGTCTATTCGATATTCGGTCCCGGTGATCGACGCGGATCGCGGGGACGCCAGGAAAGCGATCAAATCGGCGACCTCTTGTGGTTTTGCGGGGCGACCCACGGGAATTCCTCCCAGCCAATCCATGATGATCTTCTTGCCGCCTTCGTAGTCTGTTCCGGCGTGTGCAGCCGTGCGCTGCGCAAATGCTACCGAAGCCTCGGTCTCGATCCAGCCAGGTGCAACGCTGAGGACGCGGACACCCTTGGATGTCACCTCTTTTGCCAGTGACTTGCTGTAGGTCGTGAGGGCTGCTTTTGCAGCGGCATAGGCGGTCGTTGATTCGGGCAAAGGCAGCACACGCTGGATAGAGCTGACGTGAATGATGACCCCCGACCCTTGGGCCAGCATGTTCGGCAGCAGTGCACGATCCATGCGTACGGCAGGCATCAGGTTCAGATTGAATTCGGCGAACCAGTGCTCATCACTGATTGCAGCGAAACCACCGCCGGGTGTCTTTGATCCGCCGAGCGCGTTGATCAGGATGTCGACGCCGCCCCAATCCTTCAAGACTGTCTGGGAAAAGTGATGCGTGCCCTCCGCTGTCGACAGGTCAGCAGCTAAGTAGGTGACGCCCTCGACAGACTGCAGAGGCAAGCTACGAGCCGATGTCGCCACCCTTGCACCTGCTTGCGCAAGGGTTTTCACGACTGCTGCGCCAAGGCCCTGCGTGCCGCCGGTAACCACAGCCCGCAGGCCGTTGAGGTGAAGGTCAAAGCTCATGTCGTGATCTCCAACGATGCGATCAGGCCACGTTCCAGGCGAAAGCGGTAAGACATGACAATCGGGCTGCCAGGGAAGTTGCCGGTGACGTTGGCGCGCACGAGTTGGACGCTGTCCTCCCGCTCGATGGCGAACGGCAAGCTCGTCGCACTGTACTTGGCCCATGCCTTGGCCAAGAAGGTCGTGATGGCGTCGACTCCCGTATAGGTGTGACCGTCATCCTTCATGACAGCTTGCGCCGTGAAGCACTGTGCCAGGGCTGCAGGGTCATGTTCGGCCGCGAAGTACGCGGCGATGGGTTCAGGAAGGGGCAAGGTGTTCATGTTGTTGGCTCCATGCGATCAGTAAAGGCACTAGGATGCGCGTCAGGTTGAATTTAGTGAATATCATATAATCGTCATGATCTATGTAGCAGGAAATACATAATGCGTGGATCCGAATTTAACGAACTCAAAGCATTCGTGGCCGTTGTGGAGCGCCAGAGCTTTGTCCGGGCGGCAGAGCATCTGGGTCTGTCGCCATCGGCGCTTAGCCAGACGATCCGGCAGCTCGAAGACCGTATTGGCGCACGCCTTCTGAATCGCACGACGCGAAGCGTCGCGCCATCGGCCAATGGAGAACTGCTCTACAGGCGTGTGGCTCCGCTATTTCGGGAAATGGCTGCGGCTGTTGCTCAAGCAAGTGAGGCCACAGGACAGATGAGCGGCAGGCTACGTATCAACACCCTGGGGATTGCTGCGAGAACCATCATCGCGCCGCGGCTTGCGCGCTTCCATCAAGCGCACCCTGACGTGGTTCTCGACATCGTGGTGGACGATACGCTGACGGATATCGTGGCTGGCCGCTTCGATGCGGGTATTCGCGTGGGTAACAGAGTCGAGAAAGACATGGTAGCTATCCGTCTGACGCCGGACCTGAACATGGTTGCCGTGGCATCGCCGGACTATCTCGCGCGTCGAGGGGTACCGAGGTCCCCCAAAGATTTGCATGACCATATATGCATCAACTGGCGCCTGCAGATGGACGGCAGGCACTATCGCTGGGAGTTCAAGAAACGAGGTCAGCAACTCGAGGTTGCGGTGGACGGTCCCATCATCACGAATCATGTTGACATCGGCGTCGCTGCAGCGCTTGGTGGGCTCGGCATTGCTTATCACTTCGAACGCGATGGCGTGAGTGAACTGTTGGGCCAGGGACGACTGGTTCAGGTCTTGGCGGACTGGTCGATTTCGCGCCCAGGCTTGTTCCTCTACTATCCTAACAGGCAGCATCGGCCAGCCCTTCTCGGTGCGTTCATCGACTGTCTGTTGGATCGAAAGCTGGTCGATCAACCCTAGAACGCATCTCATGCCCATTTATGAAATGAGTTCTAAGGAAGTTTGACAGGGAAGAATGTCTTAGACCTTTTGCGTTGTCACCGCGATGAGCACTGAGAAGACGGTTATACCCCAATAAAATTAATCCGGAGACCCCATGCCCCCTACCTCACCCCCGCAGTCCCCTCCCGTCGACCGCCTCCAGGTCGATTCCCCCTACGCTGTAATGCGCCTGTGCATCACCCTGGTCCTGATGATCGTGGGCGCCAGCGGCATGTACGTGATGGCGGTGGTGCTGCCGGCAGTGCAGGCGCATTTCCAGGTGGATCGCGGGCTGGCGTCCATGCCCTATACCCTGACCATGCTGGGCGTGGGCGTAGGCGGCCTGCTGATGGGGCGCATGGCCGACCGCTCCGGCATCACGCGCCCGCTGCTGCTGGGCGGGGCCTGCCTGGGCGCGGGCTTCATCGCGGCGGCAATGGCGCCCAACATCTGGTTCTTCATGGCCGCGCACTGCCTGCTGATCGGCTTGCTGGGCACGGCCTGTACCTTCTCGCCGCTGGTGGCCGATACCTCGCTGTGGTTCCGCAAGCGGCGCGGCATCGCCGTGGCGGTGTGCGCCAGCGGTAACTACCTGGGCGGCGCGCTGTGGCCGCCCATCATCCAGCACTTCGTCGACAGCGTCGGCTGGCAGCACACCTATATCGGCATGGGTATCGCCTGCAGCCTCATCATGTGCAGCCTGGCCCTGCTGATGCGCGCGCGTCCGCCGGCTCAGGACAGCAGCGCCGCCAGCGCCCGCCCGGGCGGCGGTCCGCGTCCCTTCGGACTGGCCCCGGGCGCGGCGCAACTGCTGCTGTGCGTAGCCGGGGTGGCGTGTTGCGTGGCCATGGCCATGCCCCAGGTGCATATCGTGGCCTATTGCGGCGACCTCGGCTATGGCCCGGCGCGCGGCGCCCAGATGCTGTCGTTGATGCTGGCCTGCGGTGTGGTCAGCCGCCTGGTCTCGGGCGCCATCTGCGACCGTATCGGCGGCCTGCGCACGCTGTTGCTGGGCTCCATGCTGCAGGGCTTGTCGCTGCTGCTGTTCATCCCCTTCGACAGCCTGGCCTCGCTGTACCTGATCTCGGCGCTGTTCGGCCTGTTCCAGGGCGGCATCGTGCCTTCCTATGCCATCATCGTGCGCGAGTACTTCCCCGCCGCCGAGGCTGGCCAGCGCGTGGGTGCAGTCATCATGGCCACCATGTTCGGCATGGCGCTGGGTGGCTGGGTGTCGGGCAAGATCTTCGACATGACCGGCTCCTACCACGCTGCCTTTGCCAATGGCATCGGCTGGAACCTGCTCAACCTGGCCATTGCCCTGTTCCTGCTCACCCGCGTGCGCAGCCTGCATCTGCGCGCTGCCTGAGCTGGTGCGTGCGGTCGTGGTTGGCAGCGTAGCGGCTTTCGGCTACGCTGCCGGCTCAACCGATCAATGCTTGCTACCCGCGCTCATCCGCCATGTTCATCCTCTTTCTCAAGGCCGTCGTCCTGATCCCGGTCACGCTCTTGCCCATCCTCAATCCCCTGGGCATCGCGCCGGTGTTCGCCAACCTGCTGGGCAATGTCAGCCGCAGCACCGAAAAGCGTATTGCGCGCCAGGTGGCTATCAATTGCTGGTTCATGCTGGTGGCGGCCATCTTCATCGGCTCGCACGTACTGACCTTCTTCGGCATCTCGCTGCCCATCGTGCGGGTGGGCGGCGGGCTGCTGGTGGCGGTATCGGGGTGGAAGCTGCTCAATGACAACAGCCAGGACAGTTCCATCCCGACCCAGGTCGCCAAGACCTATGACGAAGACCTGCCCGATGATGAGATCAAGGCGCGCAGCTTCTATCCGATGAGTTTTCCGCTGACGGTGGGGCCGGGGACCATTGCCGCTTCCATCACGCTGGGCGCCAATACCCCCACGCGCCTGCTGGACTGGGTGATTTCGGTCGGTAGCGCCGCGCTGGGCGCGGCCCTGACGGCGCTGGTGATCTTCCTCTGCTACAACTATGCGCACAAGCTGGTCCATCTGATGGGCCGCCTGGGCACCATGGTGGTGCTGCGGCTGTCGGCCTTCATCCTGCTGTGCATCGGAATCCAGATCTTCTGGTCGGGCATGTCGGCCTTGCTGGCCGAGGCGGGGATCAGTGGGGTGGCGCCGTGAAGATTGAAGAGTTCGGGATTTCAGACTCCCGTTCGGACTGAGTAGGCCCGCCAGGGCCGTATCGAAGACGCTCTGAAGGTGCATCTTCGATACGCGGCTGCGCCGCTACTCAGTCCGAACGGGTGGAGATGAACCGGGGAGCGGATATCTCAGGAATTTAGAATTGAAACGTGAAAAACTTAGTTTCTCCAGAGTAAAAACTAACTATTTCAACCACCCCAGCTCATCCAGCGCATCCTGCACCAGCTCCAGCCTGAGCACGGGATTGTCCAGCGCCAGCAGGCTCTGCTTGAGTTCCACTCTGATGGGCATCATCTCGGCCCAGCGGTTGGCCACCCAGCCGCAATCATCGAGCCGGTAAGGCGCGGCAATGGGCACCTCGCTGTCCGGCAAGCCCTGGCGCAGCACCGATTGCAGCAGGTTCTCCAGCGCCTGCGTGGTATTGCGCAGTTCTTCCGGGATGCTGACCGCGCGGTCCCCCTCCATCATTTCCACCTGGGCAGTCCATAGCCCATGTTTCTGCTGCTCGGCCTGGACGATGCGAAAACGCTCGCCGCCCAGGCAGGCGATGCGCATGAGACCGGGCGAGGGCGTGCTCCATTCCTGGATGCGCGCCAGCGTGCCCACACCGACGAAGCGCTCGCTCTGCCCGGGGCGGCGCACTTCTGCGCCTTGCGTGAGCGCGACCACGCCAAAGCTGCTGCCCTCGGCGATGCACTTGCCTATCATGTCCAGGTAGCGCACCTCGAAGATCTGCAGCGGCAGCCGCCCTTCGGGAAAGAGCGTGCTGGCCAGCGGAAACAGCGGGATGGTCTGGGCCGAGATCGGCGGGCGCGGGGTGGCGGGGGCGGCGGGCATGGTCACTCCTGGAAGCTCTCACTCATGAACGCAGAGCATACCGGTTCTCGGCCACGCATTCATAGCGCTGCACGATGTAGCCATTGTCGTCCACGCTTTCGAGATAGACGTCGAACTGCCACAGCCGCGCCATGTGGCGCAGCACTTCATTGGTACTGTCGCCCAGCGAGCGGCCATCGCTGCGGAAGTGACGCAGGGTCAAACTGCGATTGCCACGCGTGTTGACCGACCACACCTGGATGTTGGGCTCGCGGTGGTTGATGTCGTACTGCCGGGACAGGGCCTGGCGCACGTACTGGAAGCCGCGCTCGTTGTGGATGGCCGAGACTTCGATCTCGCTGCGGGATTCGTCGTCCAGCACGGCGAACATGCGCATGTCGCGCATGAGCTTGGGCGAGAGGTATTGCGCGATGAAACTCTCATCCTTGTAGTTACGCATCACGTACTGCAGGGTATCGAGCCAGTTACGTCCGGCGATGTCGGGGAACCACTCGCGATCTTCATTGGTGGGGTTCTCGCAGATGCGGCGGATGTCGCTCATCATCGAGAAGCCCAGCGCATACGGATTGATGCCGTTGTAATAGGGTTTGGTGATGGGCGGCTGGAATACCACATTGCTGTGCGAATGCAGGAATTCCATCATGAAGCCATCGGTCAGGCGGCCTTGATCGTAGAGCGTGTTCAGCAGCGTGTAATGCCAGAAAGTGGCCCAGCCTTCGTTCATCACCTGGGTCTGGCGCTGCGGATAGAAATACTGGCCAACCTTGCGTACGATGCGGATGACTTCGCGTTCCCAGGGTTCCAGCAGGGGCGCGTTCTTCTCGGCGAAATAGAGCAGGTTTTCCTGCGGTTCGGAGGGAAAGCGGCCCTCCACGGCGGCGGCCGTCATTTCCTTTTTCGCCGGCAGGGTGCGCCACAGTTCGTTGACCTGCGATTGCATGTAGGCCTCGCGCTCGCGCTGGCGCGCCTTCTCCTGCGCTAGCGACAGGCGCTGCGGACGCTTGTAGCGGTCCACGCCATAGTTCATCAGCGCATGGCAAGAGTCCAGCAACTCTTCCACACGCTCGAAGCCATGGCGCTCTTCGCACTCGGCGATGTAATTACGCGCATACACCAGGTAATCGATGATGGCGCTGGCATCGGTCCACAACTGGAACAGGTAGTTGCCCTTGAAGAAGGAGTTGTGACCATAGGCCGCGTGCGCGATGACCAAAGCCTGCATGGTCATCGTGTTCTCTTCCATCAGGTAGGCGATGCAGGGATCGGAGTTGATCACGATCTCATAGGCCAGGCCCATCTGCCCGCGCTTGTAGTCGCGCTCGGTGAGCATGAAATGCTTGCCGTAGGACCAGTGCCGGTAATTGACCGGCATGCCGTGCGAGGCATAGGCGTCCATCATCTGCTCGGCCGAGATGATCTCCAGCTGGATGGGGTAGATGTCCAGCTCGTAACCCTTGGCCACCCTGGCGATTTCCTCGTTGTAGCGCTCGATGAGCTCGAAGCTCCAGTCCGAGGGGCAAGGCAGCGGGTCATGCTTGAAGCGGCTGTTCATGCGTGCACCTGCTTTTCAAAGAGTTCGCGGAAGACCGGGTAGATCTCGGCGGCCGATTGCACCTTCTTCATGGCGAAGTGCGGGTGCGATTCGATGAGCTGCATGTACTCGGTCCACAGGTTCTGTTCCGGCTCGGCCACCTGGATGTAGGCGAAGTAGCGCGTCAGGGGCAGGATGGACGATTCCAGTAGTTCGCGGCACTTGGGCGAATCGTCGTTCCAGTTGTCGCCGTCCGAGGCTTGCGCGCCGTAGATGTTCCACTCGCTGGGCGAGTAGCGCTTGGTGATGATGTCGTGCATCAGCTCCAGGGCGCTGGAGACCACGGTGCCGCCGCTTTCCTGCGAATGGAAGAAGGTGTTTTCATCGACCTCGTCGGCGCGCGTGTGATGGCGGATGAAGACCACTTCGATGTGTTCGTAGTTACGCGTGAGGAAGAGGTAGAGCAGGATGAAGAAACGCTTGGACAAATCCTTGCGCTGCTCATCCATCGAACCCGACACGTCCATCACGCAGAACATCACGGCGCGGCTGGACGGTTGCGGCTGGCGCACGCGGTTCACGTAGCGCAGGTCGAAGGGATCGATGAAGGGAATGCGCAGGATGCGGGCGCGCAAGTGCCGGATTTCTTCTTCCAGCAACTTGATGTCGGCGCCATGCTCCTCCGGCTTGCGCTTCATCTCGGTCAGCGCTTCCTCGGCCGCATCGAGTTGCCGTTGCAGCGGTCCGCCCAGGGCGATGCGGCGACCCAGCGAGGAACGCAGCGAGCGCACCACGTCGATATTGTTGGGCGAACCATCGACCGAATAACCGGCGCGCTGGTTCTTCCAGTTGGGGACCTGCAGCAGGTTGGTTTCCACCAGGCGCGGCAGTTCCAGATCCTCGAAGAAGTAATGCATGAATTCTTCGCGGGTCAGTTCGAAGGTGAAATCGTCCTGGCCTTCGCCATCATTGCTGGCGCTGCTACCGCCACCACCGCCGCTGCCGCCGTTCTGGCGCGGGATGCGGTCACCCTGCAGATAGTCCTGGTTGCCCGGATGCACGGCTTCGCGCTTGCCGCCCTTGCCGTGATGGAAGAAGGGCTCCGAGACATCCTTGCGGGGGATGCTGATGCTCTTCGATTTTTCCAGATCGGTGATGCTGCGGTCGCGCACCGCGTCCGCCACCGAACGTTGGATATGCCCTTTGAAGCGCCGCAGGAAGCGCTCCCGATTGGCGATGCTCTTGTTCTTGCCAGCCAGCCTGCGGTCGATGATCTGATGCAGCACTCGGTTCTCCTGCTAGTGGTCGGCGGTGCGCCAGGCGCACGGCGCCGAAGGGTCGCTGCGCACATCGCCGCGCCAGCGGCGGGCGATGCGCAACAGCGGCGCTTACGAGGACTTGCGCACGCGCAGGTACCACTCGCACAGCAGGCGCACCTGCTTGGGCGTGTATCCCTTGCTGACCATGCGATTGACGAAGTCTTCGTGTTTCTGCATTTCCTCGGTGGAGCCCTTGGCGTTGAAGGAAATCACCGGCAACAGGTCTTCGGTGTTGGAGAACATCTTCTTCTCGATCACCACGCGCAGTTTTTCGTAACTGGTCCACAGCGGATTCTTGCCACCGTTGTTGACCCGCGCGCGCAGCACGAAGTTGACGATCTCGTTGCGGAAGTCCTTGGGGTTGCTGATGCCGGCCGGCTTCTCGATCTTTTCCAGTTCCGCATTCAGGGCCGCACGGTCGAAGCTTTCGCCGGTATCGTGATCGCGGTACTCCTGATCCTGGATCCAGAAGTCGGCGTAGGTGACGTAACGGTCGAAGACGTTCTGGCCATATTCCGAATACGACTCCAGATAGGCGGTCTGGATTTCCTTGCCGATGAACTCGGCGTAGCGCGAGGCCAGCGTGTCCTTCACGAAGGAGAGATATTTCTGCTCGGTCTCCTGCGGGAATTGTTCGCGCTCGATCTGCTGTTCCAGCACGTACATCAGGTGCACCGGATTGGCCGCTACCTCGGTGGTATCAAAGTTGAATACCCGCGACAGAATCTTGAAGGCGAAGCGCGTGGAGATGCCGTTCATGCCCTCGTCGACACCGGCATAGTCGCGATACTCCTGGTAGGACTTGGCCTTGGGGTCGGTGTCCTTGAGGTTCTCGCCGTCGTAGACCTGCATCTTGGAGAAGAGGCTGGAATTTTCCGGTTCCTTCAGGCGCGTCAGTACTGAGAACTGCGCCATCATCTTCAGCGTGCCGGGCGCGCAAGTGGCCTTGCCCAGCGAGGAGCTGCGGATCAGCTTTTCGTAGATCTTGATTTCTTCGGACACGCGCAGGCAATACGGCACCTTGACGATGAAGATGCGGTCCAGCAGCGCTTCATTGTTCTTGTTGTTGCGGAAGGCCTTCCATTCCGATTCGTTGGAGTGGGCCAGGATGACGCCATCGAAGGGGATCGCGCCGAAACCTTCAGTGCCCTTGAAGTTGCCTTCCTGCGTGGCCGTCAACAGCGGGTGCAGCACCTTGATGGGCGCCTTGAACATTTCCACGAATTCCAGCAGGCCCTGGTTGGACAGGCACAGGCCGCCCGAATAGCTGTAGGCGTCGGCATCGTCCTGCGAATACTGTTCCAGCTTGCGGATATCGACCTTACCGACCAGGGTGGAGATGTCCTGGTTGTTTTCATCGCCCGGCTCGGTCTTGGAAATGCCGATCTGGCGCAGGATGGACGGATAGCGCTTGACCACGCGGAACTGGCGGATGTCGCCGTTGTACTCGTGCAGGCGCTTCACGGCCCAGGGGCTGAGGATGGGTTTGAGATAGCGACGCGGGATGCCGTACTGCTCTTCCAGGATGGGGCCGTCTTCGTCGTAGTCGAACAGGCCCAGCGGGGATTCGTTGACGGGCGAGCCCTTGATGGAATAGAAGGGTACCTGTTCCATGAGTTGCTTGAGGCGCTCGGCAATGGAGGACTTGCCGCCACCAACCGGGCCCAGCAGGTAGAGGATCTGCTTCTTCTCTTCCAGGCCTTGGGCGGCGTGGCGGAAGTAGGAGACCACTTGTTCGATTACTTCTTCCGCGCCATAGAATTCCTTGAAGGCGGGATAGACCTTGATGACCTTGTTGGCGAAGATGCGCGAGAGGCGCGGATCTTCCCGGGTATCGACCTTTTCCGGCTCGCCGATGGCCATCAGCATCCGTTCGGCAGCCGATGCGTAGACCGCCGGGTCGTTCTTGCAAAGATTCAGATACTCTTCAAGCGATAATTCTTCTTCTCTGGTCTTGTCGAACCGGCTTGCAAAGCTGCTGTAGATATCCATACCACCTCCGTCGCTCTCAAAAAAGTACGAAACAGATTCATATGTCTGGACTTGCCATCTGCGGTTATCAAAGAACGCGTCGGTGACTCTGGGTTGCGTCATTGCCGGTGTGTTCTTTGAAAGCCGTAGCATCAACAGCGCGATGCGAAGATCTTTTGAAATCCTGTTTTTATTCTAGTCCTTTTTTTGCCCACGCTTTACTTCACCTTAGTGAGCCCCTATCTGCAGTATGGTTCATTTCCGACCCCACCTTTCGAGATAGCGTAGCGGGGCAAGCTGATCAACCTCCTGATCGTTCAATGTGCAGGTGCTGGTTGCGGTTGACTTCACGGTGCGCCATTTTCGCGCAGAGCGCTATCATGAAAAACCTGATGCACATCGCGATTAAACCCGCAGACACTGTGCGCCCCCATCCTCTGCCGGCCCTGCCGCTTATGTGTCCAGCGTCCCTCGCGCGGTGCACGGTATCTTTCCTGGCAGCCCCTGACCTCCTTATAGCTGGAATCGTGCCAGGCCGGTATGACTTCTTTGCTCGTGCTGCGGGGATGGCGCATTTATTTTGTAACGGTGCGCCATGGATGGCGGTGGTGTTGCTGATCTGCCTCATCCCTCTGCCTTGCCGGCTGGTCGCGCAACAACGTGCAGCGCCGCTGAAAAAATGCTTTAGATGATTTACGCATTTGCTTTTCCGTGGCCGCATGTTCCTGTCTGGCTGCGGTGCCGGGTGAGGGGAGGGGAGGGTGAAAGATGTCTGCGTGGCAATTTTCAGGCCTAGCCGGCGGGCCGGCATGGCAAATCTGCCACGCTCTGGCATCAAATGCAGCCATGGGCCGCCGTGCCGCCCCTGTAAAGCGCATAAGTCATTGACAGCTAAGTAGAAAATGCAGTCTAATTCAGGGTTCACCATCTGAAGAATTGCGCGCGGTGCCGACGCAGTGCTGTTTCAGTTGCCCACCGGTCGATTACCCAGGTATACCACCGGGAGGCGGCAGAGGCCAACAAATGGTGTCAGCGATGCAGGGGCTGCCGGCTTATTGGGCGGCAGGGCATCGGTGATGCGGAACAGGCACACCGAAAGCGGTTCCAGAATTCCGATTTATTTTTGCTGTTTGCTCCAAGGCAGCCCAACTTAGCGAGTCCAACATGAAACGTACTTACCAACCTTCCGTCGTGCGTCGCAAGCGTACCCATGGTTTCCG
>Ga0207667_10001588_pt1 | contig 28544 bp, 19 predicted proteins | sample KBSCornC52_FD_184301 | JGI IMG/M metagenome (GOLD analysis project Ga0207667, IMG submission 184301) | Corn rhizosphere microbial communities from Kellogg Biological Station, Michigan, USA - KBS Corn C5-2 (SPAdes) (version 2) | ecosystem: Host-associated > Plants > Roots > Rhizosphere > Soil ...
ACGCCGCGTTGCGCCGCCGGCGCCAGGCGACCAGCAGACCCATTCCTCCAAGGAGCGACGGCCACACCGCCGGCTCGGGGATCATTGCAAGACGGAAGCCGGTGTCGGCATTTTCGGTCGTCGGGTCGTCGTAGGTGAAATTGGTCGAGAGGAGGGCCGATGCCGAGAGACTATCCCAAGCCCCGCCCCGGATGCCTCGACCCGGGCCGAAGATGCCATCGTTCCACTCATTGACATCGCCCATTTGGTCGAAGGTGCCGTAGGGGCTCATCGACATGCTGAAGGCACCCACGTCGGTCAGGAAGTTCCCCGATGGATTGTGAACGGGGTCGCCGCCGGCAAAAAGGTAGTTTCCCTGGTTCGGCTGGCTGCCAACCGTATTTCCGGGCGGAGTGTTGCTCTGGGCCGCATCGGCCCAATATCCACCCGCACCCCCGTTCAGGGTGGGATCATAATACGCGGCCTTGTACCACTCGCTTTCGCTGGGAATCCAAACCTGGGCATTTGCATTTTTGTTCACCACCCCGGCATTTGCTCCGTTCAAGGTGTAAGCGCCGTCCTCGGTCGAACCAGCGACTTCGCCCATGCCGACCGGTTGCCCGTTGTTCACCCAGTTGGCAAAGCGCGCGGCGTCGAACCAACTCACATAGGTTACTGGCCGCTGCCCATCCCCAATCACGGCGTAATGGTAGGTTCCATTGGCGCCTGTCTGGCTGATTCCCGCGATATGGCCGTCCGAAGCCATCGAGACGTTGTAAAGTCCGAAGGCATCCGTTGCGGCCACCGCATTGAGGAAGGCGGTGTATTGAGTCAGCGTCACGTCGTACTTGCCAATATCGTAGCTGTAACTAACAGCGCCGAATTTGTTAGCGGTGGCCGGATCGTTCGCATTGCCAGCGTTACCAACGGGGACGAATTGATAACCGATATCCGTCGTCGTGTTGGATTTGGTCAGCACCGGGTTGACGGGCGTGGTGGTCGCGCCAGACGTGGAACTGGAAATCGCACTGGTCGTGAGGGTCGGCGTGGACGCCGTTACCGGAGCGGCCGAGGGGATTTTGACAAACACGCGCAGGCCCTGGCTGATCGACGAAGCCGGCGCGCTCGAAGCGACTGGCGGAACGATAGGAATGCTGGTTGGTACCGACGCCGAAGCACTCACGCTGCCAGTCCGAAACGGGGCCGGCGTGAAGATATCCGTTACCGGCGGAGGAGGAGAGATCAGTGGGTTCGTCGTCACCGGCGAGACCGCGGCGGGGGCGGTGTTGAGGGCGAGGCCGCCAGCGCTCACCGCAATCGGCACCGCAGCGTAGCTATTCCAGGTGTGAGGAGCCGGTCTGTTCGCGCTGCTGCTCGAGCCATCATCGATCGGGACGACATTTTCCCGGAGCGGCATGGTCGAAGAGTGGAAGATGGCGGAAGGAGGAAGCGCAGCCGCCATCGTCTGCACGTCACCGAGGGGGTTGAGAGCCAGCAGGTTGAGCATCGACTCGAAGCGGGATGGGCCTCCGGGGTCGCTTGAATCGCGAAAAGGCGCGTCGAAATTTCCGACTGCCGAAGACCCGGAATCGCCCAACTGCTGCCGCAACAGACCCAGGAACGACGGCCCTTTCGTGGCCCGGCTCGTCTTGCCGAAGCTCTCTGGCGATTCGACCGGCCCGGCCTCTCCCCCGGTTCCCCACCATCTGCCCTCGGCTTTTCCGTCGTATTTCGGCACGGTGCCGCCGATCGCCACGTGGACGGACGACGTGCCCTTTTTCGTTTCAGAGGCCTTCGGAACAGGGTGATCGTGAGTGGCGATCGTCTCGAAGGTGTCGTCAAAGGCGGAAGGCAACGTCCACGCCGCTGCCAGCAAAGCGCCACCCAGCGCCAACGCCAAGCGCGGCCTCCGCAGGACGCGCAGAATGGTCCCGGATCGACTGGACTGTAGTGATTTCATCGAGGGGGGTGTCGAGATGGCGATCGGGGTGCGCAGAGGGCACACCAACGGTGGAAGGTTGTCCAGTACTTCCGCGGGAGTGCTTTGGTGAGGAAATCAGAGCAAATGGCGGGCCTAGGATAGGGAAAATCCCGTAGATCCGCGCGGAAAACACCTGACCCTCCTCGATAAACACCCCACAGGGAAATCTACGAAACCACTACAAAACCATTACGAAACGGGGCAGAGCGAAAATCGAAAATGCCGCACCGTCCGAAACTACCCCTCGTCCTCGCTATCCGAAATGGCCGATTCGCCGCGATCGAGTCGGAGGACTTTTTTCCGCAAGGTAACCCGGTTCATCTTGGTTTCGCGGGCGAGAACAGTGGGCTTGCCTCCGAAATGGGCCAGGAGGTGCTGGAGAGCCATCGATTCCAGGGCGTCGTGCATCTCGCGATAGGTCGCCCCGGCCGCCAGCTGCCGCTGCAGCCAGGCGCCGAGTGCCGTATCGAGGACGTCGGACGGCGCCGGGGCGGCTTCCCGGGTCTCGCGCAATTCCCGCGGGAAATGGTGGGGCAAAATCACGCCGCCATTCGAAACGGCGATGGCATGTTCGAGGGCGTTGCGCAGTTCGCGGACGTTGCCCGGCCAGGTATAGCGCTGGAGCAGGTCGATGGTGGCCGGAGCGAGCTGGCGCGGTTGTGTTCCTCCGATCGAGCCGAGGAAGTAAGTGGCCAGCGCCGCGATGTCGCCGGGGCGCTCGCGCAAAGCGGGCATGGTGATCTCGAGGACGTGTAGGCGGTAATAAAGGTCCTCGCGGAAACGCCCGGTGCGCACTTCTTCACGCAGGTCTTTGTTCGTCGCGGTCACGAGACGGAGATCGACGCGCAGATCCTCGCGGCCACCGACGCGGGTAAATGTGCGCTCTTCCACAAAGCGCAGGAGCTTCGCCTGGATGGCCGGGGAAACGTCCGCGATTTCATCGAGGAAAAGCGTGCCGCCACGGGCACGCTCGAGGTGGCCCTCGCGCGAGGTCAGCGCACCGGTGAAAGCGCCTTTTTCGTGGCCGAACAATTCACTCTCCAACAGATGCTCGGGCAACGCGGAGCAATGCAGCGTGACGAAGGGCGCCTCGCTGCGCGCGCTATTGGTATGAATGACGCGCGCGGCCAGGGTCTTTCCCGTGCCCGTGGGACCGGAAATCAGCACCGGGGCATCGCTGGTGCAAGCGTGGGCGATTTCCACGAAACAACGCTGCATGGCCGGCGCGGCGCCGATGAGCAGCGACGGCGAAACCTGGGCGGAAGCCGCCGGAGCCGCGGCGGGGCTGGCCAGTTGGCGGATCGTCTCCTGCACCTCGGGCAGGTCGAGCGGTTTCACGAGATAACCGGCCGCGCCGAGCTTTTTCGCGGCCACCGCGTTGTCGAGATTGCCGTGCGCCGTGATGATGAGCGAGGGGATCGCGGGGGCACGCTGGCGGATCTGCCTGAGCACCTCCAGGCCGCTCATGTCCGGCAGGCCGATGTCGAGAATCGCGAGCGCGAAATCGCCGCGCGCCAGTTCCTCCAAACCACGGCGACCGCTGGAGCACAATTGCGCCTCGTGACCGAGCCGCTTGCAAATCGCACCGAGCGCGCTGGCCACCGCGTGTTCGTCTTCGATGATGAGGATGGAGGTCATGAAAGGCAAAGGCAGAACACCCAACATCCAACACCCAACACCCAACATCCAATGACGCAAGCGTGCGGCGGGGCGGCTCTCTTCATTGGATGTTGGATGTTGAGCCGAGGCTTTGCGAGACGCCCATGGTGCCGTGGGGGCAATGTTGGGTGTTGGATGTTAATCCGTGAAATGTTGAAATTGCCGGCAGCTCCATGGTGACGACAGCGCCCCCCTCGTCGGCATTGGCCACGAGCAGTTTGCCGAAATGCGCCTTGAGGATTTCCGCGGTCACGCTCATGCCGATGCCCATGCCGCCTTCCTTCTCGGAAAAGAAAAGGTCCGCATAATGGACCAGCGCCGACTCGGAAAAACCCACACCCGTGTCCTGGAAAATGAGACACATCCACGCTCCATTTTCTCCCCGGATGGTCACGGTCCCGCCGGTGGGCATGGCCTGGACGGCGTTGAGCGTGACGTTGCCGATGGCCTGGGCGAGGCGGCTGGCATCGACGCGCGCGCGCAGGCCGGCAGGCACTTCATTCACCAGCCGCACCCGCGCGTGATCCGCTTGCGGCGTGAGGGTGCGGATGACGCTGGCCACGATGTCGCCGAGATCCGCCGGCGCCGTTTGCGGCGGCTGGGGGCGCGCCAGGAACATCCACTGTTGCACCAGCCCCTCGATCTTCGAGGCCTCGCCGAGCAGCACGGGCAGCGATTCGTTCGCCGTGCTGGCCAGGTCGCCATTGTGCGCGGAACCGATGAGCTGGGCGTGCATGCGGATCGCCGCCAGCGGATTGCGAATTTCGTGAGCCAGACCCGTGGCCATGCGGCCGAGCATGGCGAGCCGTTCGGCTTGCTCGCGGCGGGTGCGCTCGTCAGCCAGTTGCGCGCGGGTGGCGAGATAAGCGCGGGCCAGTTGGCCGATTTCATCCGAACGCTCGGCGCCGGGCAACGCGCCGCCGGGATCGTTCTCGATTTGCGGCAAGCGCTCGGCCAGCAGGCGCAACGGCCGCACGAAACCACTGGCCAGCACCCAGGCGAGAGCCACCGAAAAAACCCAGAAGGCCACGAGCAAGGCCAGCGTCTCGGTGCGCACGAGGAAGGACCACGCCGGCTGCACTTCACGCACGAGGAGGAGGCTCAAGTCATTCTCCAACGGCACGGCGATCGCCTCGAAATCCCGCCCTGCGGGCACGATCCCCCGTTCCGGACCGAGCGTCCGCAGAAGATTCCGATGCGACTCGAGCGGCCCGGTCACCGGAGGGATCGTTTCCAGGCTCTGGCTCATGGCGAGGCCACCATCGCTATTCGTCATGTCCCAAGCCCGCCGCCGAAAGAAGACGTGCATGTTCAAGACGCGGCTGAGGTAATCAGCGACACGTTCATTGGCCGGCAGGCGCGCGCTCTTGATGAAGTCCGCATTGGTCCGCGCGAGCGTGGCGAAGACATGGCGCGACTCGCGTTCCGCCGCGGCATGCAGCCACAGGGCCAGCGCCGTGGATCCCGCCACGACGAAGAGCAAAAACGGCAGCGCGAGGCGCAACCAAAGGCTTGAGATACGACGGACGGACATGCGATGAGGAAAAACGACGGAGGGATAGAAATTGTACGACAGCGAGGCTGGCGAGGCTAATTCCTATCCCGATTTCCGGGTGAAATGCGGGTGGAGGTTAGCATGCGCCTCTCTAGCAAAGAGCGGGCCGCAGGATGGCACACCCGCTGCTTGCCCGCGCGGCTGTCAGTTTACCCAAACAAATACTCAATACCCTTCAACTCATTGCATGGTCCCCCACCCGGTCAAAACCACCCTCCTCATCCTGGCTTCCGCTTCTGCGCTGGTCGCCGCCGAAACGCCACCCGCACCCGCGGCGTCGCCCAATGCGCCGACCACCCGGCTGCCGGAGACGACGAGCACGGCCTTCACTTCCGTCCTGAGTGAAAACACCCCCATCGGCGAAACCGGCCGCCCCGAGTGGACCAGCGCGCGACGCTTCACCGGCACGCGCGTTTATATCCAGCAGGAGCCTTGGGAAGTGGGCGTCGAAAGCTGGTGGCGCATCAAGAATCACCGCGACGGCACGGAATCGCACCGTCTGCTCGAGGAGGTGGAAATCGGCCTGCCTTACCGGATGCAACTCGACCTCTACCAGGACATCGAAGGCGACCAGAAAGGCCACTTCCACTACCAGAGCTTCAACATCGAGCTGCGCTATGCGCTCGCCGATTGGGGCAAGATCTGGGGCAACCCCACCTTCTACGGCGAATACAAGATCGCCGATCACCAATGGGGCCCGGATGTCTATGAACTGAAGGCACTTTTCGGCGGAGACTTCGCCTCGCGCTGGCATTGGGGCGTGAACTTCGTGTGGGAAGCCGAGACGGGCGGTGACCGCGAATACGAATTCCAGATCCCGCTCGGCCTGAGCTATTCGGTCATCGATGGCAAACTCGGGGTCGGCATCGAAGTGCTCTACGACCATGACACGATCAAGGGCGAGCGTGGCCATCCGGCGCACCAGCTCAACATCGGCCCGAGCGTCCAGTGGCGCCCGACGCGGAACTGGCACGTGGATCTCTCCTGTCAGTGGGGCACGAACAATTCCTCGGACCGCGAAATCGGCTGGCTCATCGTGGGCTACGATTTCGGCCGGACCGGCCACGCCGAACGCTCCTACACCCCGGTGAGCGGACGGCAGGATTAAAGGTGCCATCGTCGCGGTATGCCCCGTAGCGCGCTCATCTTGTCATGCGCCATTCATGGCAGTGTGCTGGCCCTCGTTGGCTGGTCGTCGCTGCTCTGGGCGCCGCGTCTTGTTCCTGGGAGGACCGAGATGAGCGTGTCTCTTTCGCCCGGAGATAATGCGCTGGTGGTGGAGGAGTTTCCCGCGCCGCAACCCGCGCCAGAAGCAACTACTGCGCCGGCGGAGACGAGTTTCGTTCCATCAGCGCCGACCTTGGAGTCGGCGCCCGTGCCCATGCCACCAGCGGAGTCGATGCCGCCGTTCATCGTGACGACCGCCGAGGTGCCACCGCCGTTGCCCATGCTCCCATCGACGAAAAAGGGCCGCGCCACAAAGGCGAGCGGCGCGCCCGCCCGGCGGAGCACCTCAAGCCACAACGCGGCGGCTGGTTTGACCGCGGGAGGCGGTGCCGCGGGCGGAAATTATCTACCGCCGCATTTCCTCACTCGCTACAAGCCGCCGTATCCCCCAGAAGCCCGGGCGCAGCGAATCGAAGGCGTGGTCATGCTGCTCGTGGGCGTCGATGCGAATGGGCGGGTGACGAGTGCGAGCGTCAGCCAGGGAAGCGGTCACGCCATGCTCGATCGGGCCGCCCTCGAAGCCGTACACACGTGGCGTTTCAGCCCGGCCACGCAAAACGGCCGCCCCGTCTCCTCGACAGTGGAGATTCCCATCCGGTTCAATTTCTCGGTTTAATTCGTGATGCGTCTCCGCACCTCCGGGAGGCGCGAGACTCGGAAGGATGCGCTCCTGCGCGTTCCCCATTTTGGGGCGAAGGAGGAAGGAAATCTGCGAACACGCGGGAGCGCGTCCCTCCGTCATCCGGACAAATGAAAACGCCTCTTGGGTGGAAACCCGAGAGGCGCTTTCTGTCCGGGGAGAGAACGGCGCAAGTGATAGGGTAGAGGCGCGTTACTGACAAGAAATTATTTCAGCAATTCTGCGGATTATGGTGGCTCTATCCACCAATGCGCCGCCGGCCTCAAATGTAAGGAGTTCTATTTACGTTATTTAGCCGTAATGGCCGGGGCGGGTGCGGGGGCGGGCTCCGGCGGTTCGTAAACCTGGGAAAACCGTTCGATCGACAACGCGCGACCGGACGACTCGTCGATTTCGACGATCGCGCCGAGCAATTTCACGGGGCCACGCGCCACTGGATAGAGGATCGGACGCCCGGTAAGGAAACGCTCGATGATCGGCTGGATCTCGCGCCCGAGGCAGCTTTCGCTTGGCCCGCACATGCCCGCATCGCACAGGAAGGCCGTGCCGCCGGGAAAAATCTGCTCATCCGCCGTCTGCGTATGCGTGTGGGTGCCACACACGGCGCTGACTTTGCCGTCGAGGAAACGCCCCATGGCGATCTTCTCGCTGGTCGTTTCGCCATGCACATCCACGAAGATGATCGGCGTCTCTTCGCGCACCCGCTTGACCTCCGCGTCGATGGCCAGAAACGGATTCTCCAACGGCGGGTTCATGAAAGTGCGGCACTGCACGTTGATGACGCCCACCTTGCCTTTCGGCGTCTCGAGCACGATGGAGCCGGCGCCCGGCGTATTCGCCGGATAGTTCAGCGGACGCAACAGCCGCGGCTCGGTATCGATGAAGGGGACGATTTCTTTTTGATCCCAAATGTGATCGCCGCTGGTGATGACCGCGATGCCGCAGCGCAGCAGATCGATGGTGATCTTCGGCGTGATGCCGCGCCCGTTGGCGGCGTTCTCGCCATTGACCACAATGAAATCGATTCCGCGCTCTTCGCGAAGGCGCGGGACGGTCTCGATGACCGCACGTCGTCCGGGTTCACCGACGACATCACCGAGAAAAAGAAGTTTCAGCATCGGAAAGGTGTTATCCGTTTTGGCGAGCAGGGCACGCTAAAACAGAAGTTGAGAGTGGAGGGTTGATAGTTGATAGCCACGTGAGGTTTGCGGAAGCGGATGCTCAAAAGCCGTTTTTCTCCGCCCTCCGCAGTGCTAACCCTAAAAGTTTCCGCGGCGTGCGTAGATTTTCAGCCCGCAAATCATGCGAATGACACGAATGAAGAAGACCCATTCGAGTGATCCGTGTGATTCGCGGGCCTACTTAAACCCTTTGGTTGCGGCTTCGCCGCGCTGCGTCTCTGCGTTTTCATAATTTCCGCTTCGCCATTTGGACAGGCCGTCGCCACGAAAGAAAAAGGCCCGCGAACCACTTTCGTGATTCGCGGGCCGGGAGATCCGCGGTCAGCGGAAATTGCGATTAGCGCGCGGCGGCTTTGGCCGGCTCAGTCGAGGGCACGATCTCGTACTTGTGCGGGACGGGCTGGTTGGCCTTGTAGATCTGCGCTTCGAAGTCGGCAGCCTTGCCGAGAAGTTCGGCGACCTTCGACTTCTGGCCTTCATACCATTTGTCGAAATCGGCTTTCTTCGCGGCGTACTGCGGATCGCTCTCAGCGACTTTGGCGAGGTCGCGGCGCTTGCCCTTGAGCTGGCTGTACTGGTCGCGCAGCGGGTGGTAGGCTTCGTTGTTCCGCTGCTGGTTGAGCGTCGCGACTTTCAGCGCCTGCTGATACTCGGGCGTCTTGGCGTTTTCCTCGAGCTCCACGCCAAAGGCCAGCTGGCCGGCGGCATACGAACCGATCGTTTCGCCATCGATCTTCAGGTCGTACTTGCCCGCCTTGAGACCGCGCACGCTGACCTTTTCGTTGGAATAGTGATGGCCGGCGTGGGTCATCTTGTAGCCTTCCTGCGCATCGGCCGGAAGCACCCACGGCAGCTTTTCCGCGGCGAAAGTGAAGCTCACCCCTGCGTCGGTGCCGTTGAAGTCGGTGATCTTGCCGCCATTGGCCGTGGGCGTGAGTTTGCCCGCTTTTTCGTCCACGAGGATCTGGGTGCACTGCGAGCGGGGTACGATGTCTTCGAGTATGGATGTCGCCATCACCACCTGGCCGGCCGGCGCGGGATGCACGCCATCAGGGATCATGGTGAAGTTCGCCACTTTCTTGCGCTGGGCGATGGTCAGGTCATTGAGCGGCGCCCACATGTCGACGAAGCCCAGGCCGCGATTCTGCGCCTGCTCGTGCAGCCACGCGCCGTAGAGGGCGAGCACACCATTGTAGTAAGTGTTGCGCGGCTCGGCCTTGTCGCCCCGCATCACCTTCGAGCGCGAGTCGAACATCGTGGGCGTCATCGGAATGGCCGTGGCGCCGAGGCCGGCGATCTTGTCCAGCAGCGCGGTCATGTCCTGCTGGTAGGTATCGAAAATGCCCTTGTCGAAATCGCGATAAGCGCCGTCGTTCATGCCGAGGAGAATGGTGACGTAGTTCGGCTTGTACTTGGCTACGTCCTCATCGAAGCGGATGAGCGCGTCCTTGGCGCGGTCGCCGCCGACGCCCGCATTATGGAAATGGATGTGGAGCTTCGGATAGCGCGTGTAGAAGTAGTCCTCGATATACTGCGTGTAGAGGCACTGGTGGGTGATGGAGTCGCCGAGGAAGACGAGGGTGTCGCCGTCCTTGAGATTGATGCTGTCGACGAACGGCTTGAGATCCGTCGGCGCGGCCGGAGCCGTCGGTTTGTTGTCCGCGGCAAACGCGATGGATCCGGCGATGAGGGTGGCAAGAGACGTGACTAGGATACGTTTCATGGAGGGTTTTGAGGATAGGTGTGCGGGAAGGGAACCCGAACATGGGGACCTTCTTGGGAAAAAACATCCACCGTCCAACGCCCAACATTCAACATCCAATCACCCACCACGGGACCGCTCCGATTCGGCAAGCGGGAGCACTTCAGAATTGGATGTTCGATGTTGGGCGTTGGGTGTTGGATGCTCTGCTCTTTTTATTCTTGGTTGCACACCCCGCCAAAAATATTTGAGCGTGAACGTCATTACATTGTCATACCCACCCCCTTTTTTCCCATGACCTGCCGTCTTCCGCAGATTCTCGCTCTTGTCGCCGTGGCCCTGACAGGGACGGTTTGTGCCCAGAGTGAACCTGCGGCCGAGCCCTCTGTCCTCGCCGTGGCCAAGGCCATGCCGGCAGTGGTGAATATCAATACGGAGCGCGTCGTGCAGCACACCATCCGCGATCCATACGACGAGTTCTTCAACAATTTCTTCGGCGGACCGATGCGGCGGCCGCGCGTGCTCTCGCAAAAAGTGCAGAGCCTCGGCTCGGGTTTCATCGTGGATCCCGCAGGCTACATCGTGACGAACGAGCACGTGGTGCAACGCGCCGCGGAACTGAAAATTTCCGTCACGACTTCGGATGGCAAAACTTACACCGCGCGCTACGTCGCGGGCTCGCAGGATGCCGACCTCGCCTTCCTGAAGATCGATGCGCCGCAGGCCCTACCCTTCATCAATCTGGAGCAGCTTTCGCCGAATCTGCTCGGCGAGACGGTGCTCGTGCTTGGCAATCCGCTCGGCTACGGCAGTTCCGTGGCGCGCGGCATTTTGAGCGCGAAGAAGCGCACCGTGACGGTCGATGATGTCGAGTATCGCAACCTCATCCAGACGGATGCCGCAATCAATCCCGGGAACAGCGGTGGCCCCGTGGTGGACATTGGCGGCAAGCTCGTCGGCGTGAGTTCGGTGAAGATGGCGTTCACTCCGCAGGGGGTGCCGACGCAGGGTCTCGGCTTCGCCATTCCCGGCGAAGTGGTGCGACAGAAAGTCGAAGAATTCAAAAAAATTGCCGCGGGCAAAAAGGTGGAAAAGCCGGTCGCCAACCGCGCGCTGGCGCGCAAATTTTTCGGTCTGCAATTGCAGGATCTCACCCCGGAGCTCAGCAAGACACTGGGTTACGCGGCGGGCACCGGAGTATTGATCGCCGATGTGGACGAAGGTTCGGCGGCGGAACAGGCCGGAATCAAACGAGGCCTTGTCATCAGCCAGATCGGTCGTTATCCAGTCACCTCCTCCAAGCAGATCGAAGATCTGTTGACTCAGATTGACACCGGCTCGGTCGTCGATTTTGCCGTAGGCGTTATCCGACGCATCCGCGGCCAGGCGATCCAGCAGGAGCAAACCGTCAGCCTGACCGCACGCTGATTTTTAATTCCCCAATGATTAAAGTCGAAAAACTGACCAAACGATACGCGGGAGTCACCGCGATTAACAACCTCGACTTCGAGGTAGAAAAAGGCGAAATCGTCGGCTTCCTCGGACCGAACGGTGCGGGCAAAAGCACCACGATGAAAATCCTGACCGGCTATCTGCCGGCCAGCTCGGGCAGCGCCTCCATCGCCGGCTTCGATGTCTTCGAGCAATCGATCGAAGCACGCAAACGCCTCGGCTATCTTCCCGAAAATACGCCGCTCTACACGGATATGCGGGTGAGCGAATATCTGCGCTACCGGGCGAACCTGAAAGGAGTCGCCGGCCGCAAAGTGCGGCAGGCGGTGGGCGACGTCCTCGAGCTCTGCAACCTCCGCGACGTGGAGCACAAGCTCATCGGCGCGCTCTCCAAAGGATATCGCCAACGCGTGGGCCTGGCCGACGCGCTCGTGCACGATCCCGACCTGCTCATTCTCGACGAACCGACCATCGGCCTCGACCCGAACCAGATTCGCCAGGTCCGCGAGTTGATCAAAAACCTTGGCGGCAAACGCACCGTCCTCATCTCCACGCACATCCTGCCCGAGGTGGAAATCATGTGCTCCCGGGTGATCGTCATTCACAAGGGCAAGATTCGCGCGAGCGACACCGCGGAGAATTTGCTGAAGAATCAGCGCACCGCCGGCAGCATGCGCATCGAAGCGAAAGTCGGCAACGACAACGCGACGGCGGATCTGCTGAGGCTTCCCGGCGTGAAGGACGTCGTCGCGGAAAAGGACGGCGACTACACGCTCTTCCAGGTGCGCCTGGAGGCGAACGCCGACCCGAGCGAAGAAGTGATGGATCTCGCGATGAACCGGCGTTGGGCCGTGCGCGAACTGACCCGCCGACGGACCACGCTGGAGGATGTCTTCGTCGAGCTCACCCACTCGGATAGCTAACTCATTCCTCTTAATCTTAATCTTACTCCTGATCTCCATCTCCAACGCTGAGCGCGGGATTGAGATTGCGATTGAGATTAAGAACCACTCCTTACCTTCCTCTTTCTCAATTATACCTTAATGAAAACCTTTTTCACCCTATTCGGTCGCGAGGTTAAATCCTTCTTTTACTCGCCCATCGCCTACGTGGTGCTGTTCTACTTCCTCCTCCTCTCAGGAGTGAACTTCTGGTACCAAATCTCCGTCATCAACGGCTATCCGGTGGAGCTCACGCTCGTGGAGATCGTCTTTGCCCAGGCGCTCTTCTGGTTCCCGTTCATCCTCAGTTTCCCGCTCATTACCATGCGCGTCTATTCCGAGGAATTTCGCATGGGCACGCTCGAGACATTGACGACCGCGCCAGTGAAAGACTGGCAGATCGTCCTCTCGAAATTCTTCGGCGTGCTCTTTTTCTACTGCGTCCTCTGGGCGCCGAATTTCATTTCCTTCGCGGTCTTCCAGTATGTCACTGGTCACAACGCGGCCACCGCAGCCGGTGCGTATTACACGACATTCCTGCTGCTCTTCCTCATGGGCATGTTCTTCTGCTCGGTGGGCTGCCTTGCTTCGGCCCTGACTAAGGACCAGATCATCGCCGCGACGATCTCCTTCAGCGTCATCCTCATCTGCGTCTTCCTGCCCTTCCTACCGATGGTGATGAACATCACCAGCCCGGCCATCCGCGACATCTTCTCCTACTTCTCGCCGACCGGACACATGGATGATTTCTCCAAGGGTATCATCGATTCCCGTCCCGTCGTCTGGTACGTCTCCATGACCGCCCTGGTGACCTATCTCACTCTCCAGGTGTTCCAGTATCGCAAGTGGAAAGCATAACTGGCCCACGCAACTTCTAACCCACCTTTTTTTCTCATGGCTAACTCCTCCACTCCCGAAGCCGCGCCGAAAGAATCCTCGTCGAAAGTCGTCCGGATTCATCGCTTCCAGATCGGCGTCAACGTTCTCATCCAGGTCCTGGTCATCATCGGCATCGTCCTGATGATCAATTACATGAGCTTCCGGCACTTCAAACGCTGGGACTTCTCCCGCGAGCATAAATACGCGCTGAGCTCGCAGACCAAGAACCTGCTCAAAAGCCTGAAGAAGCCAGTCAAGGCGACCGTCTTCTTCTCCAGCGCCGCGGAAATCGCGCCCGATGTGAGCAGCCTCCTGCGCGAATACGAATACGCCTCGGACAACAAGTTCAAGACCGAGGTCGTCGATCCCTACCGCAACCTCAGCCGGGCGCAGGATCTCCAGGGCAAATACAAATTCGGCGCGAACGAAAACATCGTCATTCTCGACATCGACGGGAAGAGCAAATTCGTCAATGCCGCCGACATGGCGGACTTCGATATGCCCGACCAGATGTCGATGATGATGGGCCAGCAGCAGCCGAAGTTGAAGGACTTCAAGGGCGAGCAGGCCATCACCAGCGCGCTGCTCGAACTCAGTGAAGGCAAGCCGAACAAGGTCTACTTCCTCGCCGGCCACGGCGAACCGGACCTCAAGTCCCAGGATCTCAACGTCTTCAACGAAGCGCTCAAGCGGCAGAACATCCAGATCGCGCCGCTCAATCTGCTCAACGTCAGCAACATCCCGGAGGATGCGCGCGCGCTGATCGTTTGCGGACCGAAGTACGACTACTCTGAGCTGGAGATCAAGCTGCTCAACGACTTCTGGGAAAAGCACGGCCGCCTGTTCGTGCTCCTCAATCCCTTCGCCAAGACCGAGCACCTCTCCGCCTGGCTGGGCGCGCAGGGCGTGGTGCCGCAGGATGATCGCATCCTGCGCGTGGGCAAGGCATTGAAGCTCGACGACTCGGGCGCGCCGCAAATCACCAACGCGGTGATCGGCAACCCGTCATTCGACGTGATTGACAGCCACACCAAGATCACCAAGGACCTCGAGGACGTGAGCAAGCAGATGCTCGGCGTGACGCAATCGTTGCAGATCGACCAGGCCCGCGAAGCGATCGCCAAGGTCCGCGTCACCCCCATCCTCAAAGCCGGTGAAGGCTTCTGGGGCGAGACGGATCTGAGCGGCAACGATCAAAACGTTTCGTTCGATCCCGCCAAGGATCACAAGGCTCCGCTCTACATCGCGGTCTCCGTGGAAAAGGGCGGCGTCGAAGATCAGCGCGTGAAAGTGGACACCTCGCGGATGTTCGTGGTGGGCAACCCTGAACTGCTCAGTGCCGGCGCCTATCGCATGTCGGAAGGCGTCTCGGTCGACCTCACGGTCAATGTCTTGAACTGGTTGCTCGATCGCGAGCAACTCATGGGCATTCCGCCCAAGGAAAAGAAGAGCGTGACGCTCTCCTTCGACGAGAAACAACTCCGCAGCCTGGCCATCGCGGTCGTGGGCATCATCCCCTGCATCGCCGCGTTCTTCGGCCTCATCAATTGGTGGATGCGCCGCTCCTAAGCCCTCGTTCTCTCTTTTCTCATGAAACTGAAAAACACGCTTATCCTCGTTATTGTGGCGGCCGCGATTTTCGCGTTCATCCACTTCTTCGAAAGCAAGCAACCGACGACCCAGGAGGCCACCGCGAGTGCCGGTCGCGTGGTGCAATTTGATCGCGACAAGATCACCGGCATCACGATCAAGAACACCGACACCAAGATCGATCTGCACAAGAAAGACGGGGCGTGGTTCCTCGATGCGCCGATCAAGGATCACGCCGATTCAATGGCGATCAATCAACTCTTCACCACGGCGGAAGCGCTGAAGTCCGAGGAAGCCATCCCCACCGACAAGGACGGGAAGGACACGCTGAAGGAATTCGGGCTGGCGAATTCCGAGACGCGGCTGACCTTCACCGGTGGCGACAAGCCGGTGGAAATCCTCATCGGCAAGGACGCCGCGGTGGAAGGCAAGGTCTACGCCCGGGTCGAAGGTTCGAAGACGGCGCACATCATCAGCAACGATCTGAAAAATCAGATCTCGAAGAAAGTGGACGAATTCCGCGACCACAAACTGACCAACGTCGTGACCACCCAGGTCGACAAGTTCCTGATCAAAACCAGAACGGGCGAGGTCGAACTCGACAAGAAGGATCAGCACTGGTCGCTCGACAAGCCGTTCAAGGCGCGGGCTAACGATCAAAAGGCCGGCGACCTCGTCGCCGAGATCGCCAACGCACAGGTGGCGTCCTTTGTCACCGATACCGCGAACCTTGCAACCTACGGCTTGCAGGAACCGCAGGGCACCATTTCGCTGACCACTGAGGGCAGCAAGGAACCGGTCGTCGTGCAAATCGGCAAGCCGGTGGAGAAGGAGAAAGACAAGGTCTACGCCAAGGTCTCCACCAGGGATGTCGTGCTGGTAGTTCCGAAGTCGCTGGAAAAGCTCCTCATCACCACGCCGAATCAAGTGCGCGACCGCAGCCTCGTGCGTTTCTCGCCCGATATCGTGGACCGGATCAACATTGAAAGCCCCGGCAAGGAGAAGATCGTGCTCGCCCGCAAAGGGGAGACGTGGGTGCGCAAGGCGGCCGATGGCAAGGATGTGACGATCAATTCCGCGGCCGCGGCCAAACTGCTCACCGAATTGCAGACCGAGCAGGTCACCAAGTTCGTGGCGGATGTGGCCACCGATCTGCCCAAATACGGGCTCGATCAGCCGCAGGCCACGGTGACGCTCAGCTCCTACTCTTCGGAGAATACCGCGGAAACAAAAGCGGGCGAAAAGCCGATCGTCTCCATCCTTTTCGGCAAGGTGGAAGGCGACGACGTCTACGCGAAGCTCGATGACGAAGTGTTCGTCGTCAGCATCCCGAAGAGCTTCCTCGGCTATGCAATGACCGATCCGCTGCAGTGGCAGGAACTGTCGATCTTCAAGAACAAAGCGGAAGACATGACCAACCTCGAAATCACGCGTGACGGACAACCGACTCTCACGCTGGAACGGAACAAGGATAAGAAGTGGGTGCTCGCGAAGGGCGACGGCAAGGTCAACCAGGTCAACGTCGAGTCGCTGGTGAATAGTCTGTCCACCCTGCGCGCAGTGCGTTGGATCGGCGCCACCGCTCCTGACCAAGGCCTGGCACAGCCCAAGGAGACTGTCTCCTTCAAGACCACGAGCGGCAGTGGCAAGCTCGTGCTGGGTGGGGAATCCCCGGATCTGCTGACCTACGCCTCGGCGGAAGGGCTGACCGGCACCTTCGGCCTCAGCAAACCGGACGTCACCGCCATGGAATTGCCGCTGCTCGAAGGGGCGCATGCCACCCCGGCACCCGCTCCGGCTACGCCAGTCCCAGCCGCCGCCCCTGCGCCAGCGCCCGCTGCCGCACCTGCGGCGCCCGCTGCCGCACCTGCGGCGCCCGCGCCGGCTCCAGCGACGCCACCCGCGCCGAAGGACGCTCCGGCACCGGAGCCAGCGCCGGCCAAACCGGAAAACGGCTCGGCCCCACCAGCGGCCCCGGCCCCGGCAACTCCGCCAGCGCAACCGGCAACTCCGCCGAGCGCGGACGCTCCCACCTCCCCGGCCCCCGCGCCCGCTCCTGCTACGCCGGAGAAGACGGACAAAGCGGAGAAATAGCGCATCCCGCGGAAGCCATCCGCGAAATAGAAAAGCTCCCGAAGGGCACCGAGAAATCGGTGCCCTTCTTGTTTAGCGGATGCTGGGTGTCAGCCCGGGGGCTGCCGGACCGTAGCCGGGGGTAACACCCCTGAAACCGATTTAGCGTAACGGCGCACCCCGGGAGGTGGTGCCGGAATTTCCCGGGGGCAGAAGACTCCGCCACCCCTCCCGGGGTGGATCCAATGGGAGGCGAAATCCGGGGGGGCGCTCTCCCGCTTCGCGGGATCGCTTACCCCCGGCTACGGTCCATCAGCCCTCCGGGCTGGCATCTTACCGCAAGCGAAATGTCGATTCGGCTAACCATGTCCTGCAAACCCTCTTTAAGCCCGCCGCGCCGTGTACAGCGACACAATCCCCCCGCTCAGTGGCTCGCAAAATGGATCCTCAAACCCCGCCTCTTCCAGCATCACGCACATGGCCGGCCCTTGGGGAAACTGTTCGATAGAATCGCCAAGGTAGTCGTAAGCCGCTTTTTTCCCGGTGAGGAGTGCCGCCACTCGCGGCAGGACGTGATGCAGATAAGGGCGGTAAACCCACCGCAACGGCGGCAGCGGGACCGAGAAATCGAGGACCAACACGTGGCCGCCGGGGTGTAAAATTCGTCGCATTTCTGCGAGTGCCCCCGGCCAGGAGGCCATATTGCGGAGACCGAAGGCAATCGTCACTGCATCGAAGGTGGCATCGGAAAAGGGCAGTTGTAGTCCATCGGCTGCAACCAAGTGCTCCAGCCCCTTCCGGCGTGCGACCGAAAGCATCGGCGGGCAGAAATCTGCACCAATGACCGAGGCCTCCGGACAGGCCCGGCGGAGGGTCAGCGCCAGGTCGCCGCTCCCCGTAGCGAGGTCCAAAATCCGCCCTGGCCGCCACCCGCGAATGATTCTCGCCGCGCGCCTCCTCCAGAGAAAATCCAGCCCCCCACTGAGAAGGTGATTGGCCAGATCATAGCGGTCGGCAATTTCGCCAAATAGGGTCTGGACGAACTGGCTTTTTTCTTCAGCTGGTGGTAGAGCAGAGGTCATCGGGAATTCTAACTATTGGGAGAAACCGGGTGAAAGGCATAACACATGCTCCATTTTAATCCGCCCATTTTTTCGGGAAGCTTTGGCGATCCCGGCGTGCAGCACGTACCATGACCAACGATTACCTCAGCAAAGCCAAAGTCCTGATCGTCGATGACGAGCCGGCGAATGTGCGTTTGCTGGAGCGTATTCTGGCTCTGGCAGGCTGCCATCAGGTGCGTTGCACCACCGATCCTCGCCAGGCGCTGCCTCTCTTTTTGGAAGTGGAGCCGGACATCGTCCTGCTCGACCTGAACATGCCGTATCTGAACGGCTTCACTGTCCTGGAGCAACTCAAAGCCGCCATTTCCCTGGAGGACTATCTCCCAATTTTGATTCTCACCGCTGATATTACGGTCGAGACCAAGCGCAAGGCCCTGACCAGCGGTGCCAAAGATTTCCTCACCAAGCCTCTCGATCACGCCGAGGTCGTGCTGCGTATCCAAAACCTCATCGAGAACCGTTTCCTGCGCCAGAGCATGCAGCGGCACAACCTCGACCTGGAGCGACAGGTCCGCGAACGCACCGGCCAGTTGGAGGACACCCTGCACGAGCTCCGCACCACCCAGGAGCAAATCGTCAAGCAGGAGCGGTTGCGCGCCTTGGGCATGATGGCCGGCGGCATCGCCCACGATTTCAACAATGCGCTGACCATGATGCTCGGCTACGGCGAGCTGTTGCATCCCTGGCTCGAGCAAAACGGCTCCAAGCGCGAGATCACCTACCTCGATCACATCGTCTCCGCGGCGCAGGACGCCTCCCACGTCGTCAGTCGTCTGCGAGAGTTCTATCGACCGGCAGAAGACAACGAAATCCGCCTCCCCGTCGACCTGAACGAAGTCGTCGAACGCGTCATTTCCCTCACTTCTCCGAAGTGGAAGGGCAAGAGCCGGGCGGCAGGGGTCCAGATCGAGGTGGTCAGCAATTTGAGCAACGTGCCCCCGGTGGCCGGCAACGCCGCCGAATTGCGCGAAGTCCTCACCAATCTCGTTTTCAATGCCGTCGACGCCATGCCGCAAGGTGGGACGATCACCCTCTCCACGATATCCGACGTCGACTCGGCCGCAGTGACCATTACCGACACCGGCATCGGCATGACTCCCGAGGAGCGGGAGCGCTGCCTCGAACCATTCTTCACTACCAAGGGCGAACACGGCACCGGCCTTGGTCTGTCGGTCGTCTACGGCATTGTCCAACGCCACAAGGGAACGATCGAGATCGCCAGCGAAAAGAACGTCGGCACCACCTTCGCGATTCGCTTTCCGGCGACGGCGGAAGTCGAAGCCGCGGTCAAACCGCAGATCGCGCGATTGGACCGCACGTTGCGTGTGCTGGTCGTCGACGACCAGGAGGTCATCTGCGAATTGATCGCCGAGTATATGCACGGGGATGGACACAGCACGGCCTGCGCCTATCGCGGCGATGAAGCGCTGAAGCTTTTCCAAAAGGGTACTTTCGACCTGGTGATCACCGATCAGGCGATGCCGGCGATGAACGGTTCGCAGCTCGCTGTCGCCGTTAAGCAACATGCGCCGGAAATTCCGGTCATCCTGCTAACCGGTTTCGGCGATGAAATGCTGGCCTTGGGCGGCCGCCCCCCCGGAGTGGACCTGGTGCTGGGCAAGCCAATCAGCCACGCCGAATTGCGCCAGGCGGTTTACCAAGCCTTCACCGCGAGCAAGAAGCTGGCGAGCGTCGCCTGACCGGCAGGCTCCTCGGGAAAGCCCATCGCCAGAAGGTCTTTGGGGGGGGCATCCGGGTAGCGTCGAACCCGGTATGCGCTGCCAGAGCAAAGCCCTCGCCTCACCACCGCCCAGAAATCATTGGGCAGCCATGGGGGCGTCTGACCTCGTCGGAGCCCCCGCCGTTCCCGTCTTTCGCAGGTGCTCCAACAAGATCCGCCGCACCTCGGCGATCCCTTGGGGACTGCGATTGGACCAATGGTCGCTGGGAACGATCAGTTCGCTTTCCGCCCCGTCGAGGTGACTGCTCCAGTACGGCACGATGCCGTCGGAGCTTTGCGGCTCGGTCTTGTCCAGATGGCCGCCTTTTCCGCGGTCGCCGATGATCGAATGGTACGGGATACCCTTGGCCAGAGGAATCTTATCGATGGTGGTGACGAACCGGTTGTTTGGATCCAGCGCATCGATGCTGTTGGGCGCACGCTTGAGCTTCTTGCCGTCGGTGGCGCGGGGTTTGGACAGCATGGCGAGTTCTTTTCCGACTCCGGTTAAATCCGCGGGGGCGCCGATGATACTCTCCCCCAGACGGCCGAGGAACCCGGTCGCCAGGTAGGCGCCGCGCAGAGAGGCGGAGACATAGATGACCCGGGAGATGTCCGTGCGGTGGTGGAAAATCAGGGTCTTGGTCAGGAGCATGCGGGCCTCAGGGGAAAGAGGCGTCTTGTCCGGAGGGGTGTCAAAAAAGGAATTCCAAAGTGCCAGGCCGCTATCCGTCATCAATTCCCGCGCCATCATTCCCCCCATGCTGTGGCCGATCACAACAATGGGCTTGTGATCGGGGTAATGCGCGTCGATCGCATCCAACTTATCACGAAGGATGGCCGCCATGAGGGGGTAAGGGTAACCCGTCGGATAACTATAGAACCAAATCTGGTAGTGCTCCCGGATGGTCGCGTCTCCCCGCAGCGCCTCGATCATGGGCGCCCAGGTGGCTTGGGAATCTCCAAGACCGTGAATAACGAGGATGGGGATCTTCTTCGGGTCGTACGGTTGCAACCTGGCCAGGCGGGTCGATTCCAGGAAATCCGTGGGTTTCAAGAAGTGCTGGATCTCCTTGCCGCGCGGCTTCAACTCGGCGAGCGCCAGCCCAATCGGCGCCGTAAAGTCCGCGGCGACCGGATAGGTGTGATGGCCAAACTTCACGGTTTCCGTCGCCAGTGGATCCAGATAGTAGGCGATGCAATTCCGGCCCTGGAAGTGGAGCGTTTCCGTGACTCCGTAATAGACGGTCTTGCCCATGATGAAGGGGTCGAACTTCGTCGGGTCGAAGCCCTTGCTGGCGATGATCATCGGCGCACCCAGTCCCTTTTTGATCGTCCGATCCTTGACCAGCTTGCCTTTGAACTGGAAGCGGTCGGCGGGGATGATGCGGTAGTGGGACGGATCGTGCTCCGGCTTTCCATCGGTAATGACGGAGAAATTCCAATCTCCTTCGGCGCCCGGGCATATCACCGGGGTCTTCCACGGTTCCAAACCCGACTCGTGCAGCACCTCGAACAGCCGGCCTACCGCATAGTTGTAGTCGTTGAGAGCCTGCACGTCCTGGGGATTTTTTTCCAGGACAGCCGCGGCCGCCGCCGCCGCGTCGATGTAGCGGCCCATCTGCGGCTCATACGGTTTCACCGGATGCCGGAGCGCCCTGGCGATCAAATGACCGGCCTTGGTGGTGGAATGATAGCCGGGCCGTCGCTCGCTGACGGTGGAATAGTTCTCACAACTGGTCGTCGCGAGGGCTAGACAAACGGCGGCAAGGCAAAGACAGAAACTCGTTTTCATGGACGCAATGGGCGGAGACTGTGACAAAAAACTGGCTGCTCGTCGATATCACGGTGACGTGGAGCCCGCGACGATGTGCGCGGCAGGCTTAGAGACGGTGAAATACACCGCTTCAGCCGCCGCGTGCCTGGTGCGTTTTTCTGCGCCCGCAGGCGAGGTAGATCTTGTGCAATTCGTCGCCGAGTTCTTCGCCTTCACCGCAGGCGGAACTCCGGGGATGGAATGGGCAGACGGGGCGCTGACCGGTCTGGGGATTCGCACGGCGGAACCAGCAGACGCCCTGCTCCTGCTCGGCCGCGGAGAGCTCGGCGGGACCATAGCGAAGCGCTCCGTGGGCTGTCGTGTCGGATCGTTCCGGGAGCTGGTCGAGGGCGATTCCCCGGCCTCTCGCCCAGTTTCTCAGCAAATCGACGTTGATCGCGTGCGCCGTATTGCCGGGATCGAAATGATCGGCCACCGCACAGATCGTGGAGGCGCATCCGTGAGCAATGCTTTCCGTCTGCCGCTTGCGACTGAACCCGAGCATGGGATGGAAGGAAAAGGTGCCACAAAGCCACTGCGGTTTCACCGCGAGCACATCGAGATTCAGCGGCAGATCGGGCGAGGAGACATCGGGGTCACCCTCGGCGGCGCGCTGTTTGATGATGCGCCGAATATCACGCTGACCGCGCTGGAATTTGTCGATCTTGCCGTTGTAGCGCAGTTGCGTGGCCCGAGCGCTGATCTCCGTCCAGCAGAGCTTTTCGAGATCCTCTTTCCCAGTCCAGTCCGCCTTCTCCGGCTCGAGCGTCGCGGTGAGAATGAGATGCGGGACCTCGGGGCGGCGCTCATAGCGTGAAGCGGAGTCCTTGCCCCAAAGATATTCCACCACAGCGCCGAGCGGAAGATTGTCCATGATCCCGCCATCGGCATACTGCGCGACATGGTCGGGACGTCGATAGATCTCCCAGGACCAGCGCGGACGGAAGACCATGGGAAAGGCGCTTCCGGCGAGCAAACTTTGCGTGAACCGCGGGTCCCCAGGGCTGGTGTGCCGGAGAATCTCGAGCCGGCCGTCGGTGAAATTCGTCGTCGTGCCGATGAGAGGAAAACCAAAATGATCGAGCCGGGCGCCCGGGTCAGTTTTCCGGTCGAAGACAAAACCGTCGATGAGTTGCTGCAACGGTTCGGGGCCCAGCAATTCCAGCCCCACCCCATAGCGATCGACCATCTCCTGAATGAGCCTCTTGATCTGTTTGGCCGCGGCCTGCCAGTGGCCCGCCCGAATGGTCTGCGCCAGTTGCAGCATCTCAAAAGGGCTGAGATGAAACAACCGCTCCACGCCGGAGAAAACCCGGCGGGCACGCCGCCCAAAGGTGAACGTGCTGTCCTTCTCATAACGCCGGAAAACCAGATCCAGATCGCGCGGCGAGAAATTGGCCGCCGCCGCGCGAATCGAAAACCGACGGATGAAATCCGCGAAGCGATCGGTGAGAACGAATCGATCGATGGTGAGGAAAGTGGCGGCGAGGCGCCGGGTCTGGCGCTGTCGCTCCACGAGTTCCTGCCCAGCCGGCCGCTCAAAAATCCGGCCGGTCAATGCCCCGATAATGGTCCCGACAGAAGCGCCCGCCACCACGTCCGGCTGGATGCCGAGTTCGCTCATGGCATTGCTGAATCCCACTTGAAAAACTCCGCGGAAAACACCACCGCTGAAGAGGAAGACGACCGCGGGGCCTTTTTTGACCTCCACGGGTTTCGGGTCGGAAAGGAATGGGGTCGGTGTGCTCCGCGGCAGCCGCACATGTTGTCGAAACTCCTCCTCCTGGCCTCCCTTTTCACCGGCCCGCTGATGCCGAGTGATGCAGCAGCGGCAGACCTCGGAAATCCCCGGCCCGGCATGGGGATGGGCCGCGTCCACGGGATCCCCTCCCGGAAGTGGTTTCATTTCACCCCATGCGGCGATCAATTTCCGGCAAGGGACGTATTCCCTCCCATCGGATCCGGTGACGATATTCCCGGACTTTCGCAGGCTCTCGACCGCCTCCCGAAGAGTGGACGTGTTGCTTTCGTCACGATGCGGCCACTCGTCGGGCATCTCTTCATCGGGCTCCAGAAAGAACCGCCGCTCCTCCAGCGTCCGCGTATCTGGCAAGGCGTCGGTCACCAGACGCTCCATCATCGCCCGGCAACCGTCGGCCACGGCGGTGTCGATGAGCTTGCGTCGTTCGCCGACCGATCCCGCGTGCATCAGCCGCAGGCCGAGATCCGGCAAATTGTCGGGCGCCACCAGGCGGACCTTCGTCGGAAGAAAGGTCTCGGGATCGCAGTTTTCATCGCGAATCGTCGCGGGCCTGCCATTGAGGACCCGGTTGATGCGATCAATCAGGCCCTTGTCCGCCAGCATGTCCTGAAAACGCAGCAGTCGCTTGGCCCGGAGCATGACTTCCACCAAGCCGGCATAGGGCTCCCTCCGCTGGAAATCCTGGTCCTGCCTCAATGGCAAAAGCGGCACCGAAATGATGCGCAAACGGTCCCGCCGAGGTTCCGCCGGATTGCTGAGAATTTTGCACGCCTCCTCGAATAGCGGCACGATCGGATCATTCGAAACGCTGGTCCCGTCGATGAACGTTGTCGATGCGGCACCGTGCTTGATGGTTTGTGCCCGGAAAAATGGCACGGCGGCGCACGCGCACATCAGGGCATCGACAATGGATGTTCCCGCGGGAATTGCCTCGAGCTGGCCGGTGCGCAAATTCGCCGCCAGCGGCACCACGCGCATGCCGCGCTGGCGGGGGACGTCATTGGCGTAGGACTTCAGCGGCTTCTTGTTCGTGCATCCCCCGGGCAGAGGCTTTTCCTGTTTCAGGGCCCGGCGGACGTTGGCATCAAACCGAAACTCGCCGTAGTAGGATGGGTCGAAGTTTTGCACCAGTGCCTCCTTTAACGCGTAGGAGTCTCCGAGTTCGGCGAAGATCTGGTAGTGCTTCAGGAGGTCGCCAAAGACGGTTTTCCGGCTCAAGAGGGAAAGCCACGCAACGAGCGCGACCCCACCGCTGAACACGAGCAAAAACAGCGTCCCTCCGTCGATCGACACATGCGGGATCAGCGGAATGGTGGTCCACGCCGAGAGTGCCAGGAAGAGCAGCGCAGGTACCCCCGCCAGGAGCAAGAGCAGCGGAATCACGCCGAGGAAGAACCGGCTGGCATAATCCCAAAACTGGCGAAGCAAAAACCAGCGATCGAACATGATGTCCCCGGCTTCGACGCCCTTGGACTGCGCACGCCCGTTGACTCCGAATATCGCGCTTAACCCCACCCTGGCAATCAGGCTGGTGGGCATGCTGAGGGAAATGATATTTCGGGCGACAATCCACCACAACCGGGCCACCAGACGACTGCGAATGAACCAACGCCGGCCCCAGGGTGCTTCGCTGACGGCGCGCCATCCCATGAGCACGCGGCTCAATTGGGCGAATACTTTCACACTGACTCGCAGCCGGATGAGGCGATTGAACAGGCGGATCAAGCCCGTCCGCCCCGCTACGGATTCCAGGCGGCTGTCGCGCTCCTCCTTGAAATGGCGCGGCAACTCCACCGGCTTCAGCGCGTGGGCGGCGTTCGTCTCCAGCGGATCTGGAAAGAAGCTCTTGAGAACGGTGGTAGGCGCGTTGCGAAACGCCTCGAGCAGCTCGTTGAAACGCGCCACCCGCACTTCCTCGTCTTCCTCAACCGACGCCCCCTCTCCCGCGCTCGCGTGAAAAACTTCGCCCAGCGCGGCGGCGGTGATCGCGCCCACGGAAATGCCGGCAACCATGTCCGGCGCCTTGCGCCGCGTGACCAGGAGCGCATGAATCACCCCCATCTGCAGGACGGTGTCCAGGCCCGCACCCGGGAATGAGACCACCCGGTAAATTCCCGCGGCTGTGGGACTGGCATCCGCCGCGGATGGAGCCGGCTTCGCTTCGGGCGGGATTGACGCTGTGGCCATGATGGTTGAGGGAAACCTCAATACCGACCGAGACTAATCGGCCATGACCGACGCTGGCAATTTTTAAACCAACGCCACCAAGCCGACATACGCGGATCACAGCCTCTACGACGCCTTCTCGTAAATCTCGATGTCGTAGACGTTCCCGGAGCCCACCAGGCGCGACTCCCGAAAATGCGCGGTCGCCAGCAACGCCGACAGATTCTCCCGATTTCGATAATCGAACCGCCGGCCAAATAGCTCGAGGATGCGCGTGCTGGGATCGGGCCGCAAGGTATTGACGATGAGGGACGCGGAATCCGCGGTCATGGCGTCCAGCTTCGCGGCGAAAATCGGCGCCGTCGCCGACTCCTCTGGTTGCTCAAGATGGAAACAGGCCTCCGTCGTGCCGCAAGTGAAGCCTTGCAGATATTCCAGAATGCCCACTGCCGTGACGACGTCGTACTTCGGCTGAGAGGCCAATTCTTCGGCCGATTCCGCAAAGATGTCCTCGATGCCGGCGGAGATTCCTCCCGCGGATTCCGCGCAGGGAGCGCGGTCCCGGGTCGACTCCAACTTGGCCAGGATTCGCCTGGCCTTGGCGATGCTGGCCTCGTCCCGATCGGTGATTTCGAAAATCATCCGTGCAGGATCACACCCGTCCCGGATCAGCCGGTCATAAACCAGGATCGTGCTCAAGCCCGTGCCTGCGGCCAGGGCTTTCACTCGAACGACGCCGCCCTTTTGCAGACGGCCCTTGACCACCTCATAGGCAGCCTGTGTCTCCCAGGCGAATCGAAGTTGCACATCCCTGCTCTGCACGGAATCCATGAAGATCCGATCCCAAGCGTCACTGGCCTTGCGGATCTCGGGTGAAATCAGCATGTACGGGCCATTCATGGGATCACCGCCCTCGACGAGGGACTCGTGTTCTTCGCGCGACGAGTCCAGCAAAGCCCGGGCATACGGATGCCCCGTGCGTTCCAGGATCGGATTGTGGTGGGCGCCCCCGCAGTACGTTTCGGCGTCGTCCTTCCGGCGCGTCGTTGTCCATTTCAGAACGCGGTAGCTGAACTTTGCCATGGCCCTCTTGGCCAGGCCTGCCGGTTTGAATTGCCCGCCATCGAAAATCGCGCGGCTGAGGCTGGCGATGATCGCTTCGGAGAGGGCATGCTCACCCTCCGAGTAAAGAGCCACCACCGCATCCATGGGCCGGATCTGCGGCATCTCCTGTACTGTCGCACTCATTCGCTACCTCCCTTTTGTTTGAGACTGAACTTCTCCCCTTTCGTGGTCGACGAAACGGCTGCCGGGATGTGAACCAGGCCGAAACGGATGCTGTCTTTCCAGACGGAGCACATACTGAAGTATCGTGGTTGAATAGCGAAATGCGTTTGTCGGCGCAACCGCCATCCGCGTCAGACAAGGCGCATTTCCCGGGCCGCTGTCAAACGCATTTGCTCGCCCTGGCGGAACAGCCGGCGGTATTATCGCCATCATGCTCCAGTTCCCCTCCTGCCGCGTCGTCCTCCTCGTCGTGTTGTTGCTGTTGACAGGCGCCGCTTTCAGCCACGCCGAGCAGTTCGTACTTTTCGACGTCACCTTCACCTACACCAAATGGGACGCCGACAACGCCAAGCCGAACCCATCGCACTACTACGTGAAGAGCGACCGGCTGAATCCCGAGCGCCCGAAGGATTGGACGGCGCCGGTGGATTACCGCAACGGCACCGTGCACGTGCGCCTCGAGGTGATCGAGAAACCCGCTGGTGGCGAACCGACGACCTGGAGCGTCTGCTATATTCCGAACAAAGGCCAGAACCACGGCTATGGCTGCATCGGCACCGACGTTTACAAGGAAGCTGGCGTGTATGAGAAGGACGTCGACATGACGAAATTCTGGCAGAACGACAACATCGTCTGGACCGAAGGCATCAAGGAGATGCACCTCGTTATCAAAGACAACAGCGGCGGCCAGGGGCACGCCCACAAGCGGCCGGATTTCGAAAAGTTTTTCCCGACGAAGATTCGCATGACGCTGATTCAGGTTTCCGCGGGCGCGAAATACGATCCCAAGCTCGTGCCGAATTTGCCGTCCGCGGCGCGTTGATTATTGAGGAACCGGCCAATCGAAAAGCGGCGTCCGGCCGCTCCGGGTTCTTGCATCCAGCGGGCGTATCCCCCGGCTCCGCCCGCAAACACTATCAACGCGGGAAAGAAAGTCTCCGCGCCAGTCTCGGCAGAACCTTGGCCCGGCCATGAATCCGACAAACGATCCTCACGAAGACGAACTGCGCGAACATTTGCACGCCTGGGGGCGCGATGCCGAACAGCGGTCCCCGGCATTTCGCGGCGTGTGGCGCCGCGCCCAGCGGTCATGGGTCCAACGCAAGACCGGACCGCGGTCATGGCCGATGGGTTGGACCCTGGCCACCGCGACCGCGGTGGTTTGCGCCATCGCGACCGTGTGGATGCATCATCCCTCTCCGCCAGCTCCCGTAGCGGAGCCACCCATCGCCGCCGTCAGCGCCACTCCCGCAACCGCGTCCACTTTCGACCCACTTGCCCCCACCGATTTCCTGCTTACCGCGGCCAATGGCTCCTCTCCTTGCGCTGCCGCTCCCTCCTGGCCTTCGAAGGTGAACGATTGGCTCCTGGCATCATTCTACCACTTTACGAATTTTCCCCAGCCGAGCTACACGCCGCCGTACGATGAAATCCTGCAGATCCATCTCGATGGCCACAGCAAATATCTCGTCCGCACCGGCGGCAACTATTCGATGGGCGCGGGCCGCGGCTCATCGACGGACATGTTTTGGGCCATGCCCCTCGCCGCGCCGCAGGCCAATGGCAAACGGATCAGTTTCAACACCAATCGCTCCGGGACCATCGATCAGTGCATCCTCTATATCGATGGTGCGATGAGTCCGCAGTAGAGCCCTGCCCCTGGAAAAGCGAAACCCCAGGCTTAAAGCCTGGGGTGGTGCTCACGAGAGGACTCGAACCTCCACGGGTTGCCCCATACGGTCCTGAGCCGTACGCGTCTGCCAATTCCGCCACGTGAGCTTTGGCTACCTCAACCACCGGTTTTCCGGCG
>Ga0207667_10001589_pt1 | contig 28524 bp, 20 predicted proteins | sample KBSCornC52_FD_184301 | JGI IMG/M metagenome (GOLD analysis project Ga0207667, IMG submission 184301) | Corn rhizosphere microbial communities from Kellogg Biological Station, Michigan, USA - KBS Corn C5-2 (SPAdes) (version 2) | ecosystem: Host-associated > Plants > Roots > Rhizosphere > Soil ...
GCGCGGGCTGCGGTTACGACGGACCCAGCTCCATCGACTGCCCTCCCTGCTCTCTCGCCGCGCTTCCCTAACCTGCTGCGCTGAAGCGACGCTGTGCTGTCAACGTTTACCGCTCGGGCATTCGCAGCTTCCCTGTGTCGCCCCGGTGCAGAGCTTCAACGTGCCGAGTCCCGCATCGGCTAACGGTGTTGCGACACGCTCGCAGCGATTCCCATACAACACCGAATAGCGGACGTTCTCGTGACCTTCCAGATGGATTCCGCTGCGCTCACGCTGTGCAATATGGCATTTTGGCGCGGGCGGTGGGCCTTCGATATCCTGTAGCTCATTGTGGAAAATCAACAGGTTCTCGATGAATGGCCAATTGCCCGGGGGTGGACCGGAAAGCCACGTAAACGGGGTGTCGATACCGCCACCACGGTAAGCGTCGGCGTGGATGATGACGTTGTGGGAGATGGAGACTCCGAATCCCGACACCGGCGGCGGGGACTCTGGCGTCGGTGACGCGCCGAGCGCGCCCCAGATGCCACCATTACTACAGTCCGACGACCAGTCGTATTCACCCTCCACACGGTTACCGCGGATCTCGAGTGCCGCCTGAGAAAGAACATTGAGGCCGCATTGCGGACAAGATGGCGTCATGACACTGTAGGTCTGCGCGTACATGATCCCATTCGTATCCCGCTGGCGATTCCCCTCTATGGCAACATCCGCTGCGGGCGTCCAGAGGGCGATGACGCCACCATTCGGCCCGGTCAGGTTGGATTTGCGGCAGGGCGGGCTACGCTGCTCTACCGAGTTACCGACGATCGCTACCTGCCAATGCTGTCGCTGTACGATGATCCTGACCTTGGGGCCGCCCGGGATGACATCCCAGGCCGGCGTGATGTGCAGCGTGACGGTCGAGGCAGCTTCGTCCTGCGTATAACTCGTGATTTTGCGACTCTGCCCGAACCCAACGCCCGCCACGACCTTTACCCAGTGACCGTCATAGTAGGTGTCAGGAACGCGACGGCGCGCCTGCTCGGCATTCAACCTGCCGTGCACCGTGATCCAATCGGAGCCTGCCGCGATGATCGCCACTGTTCCGTCGAAACCGAAGGTATTGCCGCTCCCGTCCATGGAGATGGCTTCCCCGTCGCCGACCTTGTCGCCGGAGCAGGATATCTGGTTCTCGGCCGCGAGCAGCCGTTCGACGCTGTTGTTGGTGTCCCAGAAAAAAGCGGCTCTGAACCCCGGGGGGTCGTCCGGCTCCTGCAAATTCTCCACGCTGGCACCGTCGGCGATGTTCTCGCTGAAGTCGACGCGATGGGCGGCTCCGAGCTCGCTCGCCAGCACGCCTTGTTTGATAGATAGGTCCACATAGCTGCCGGGAACGAACTGGTTACCCCGAATCACGCTGTCATCAATTCTGAACGGCTCCCATACGAGAGAGGAAGTGCCGCGCAGCTCGATGCCGCTGATATAGCCGCCCAGTACGTTTGCCGTCACGATGAGCCGTGCCAGGGGACGACCCGCGGCGTCCGTCATCACGCAGCCGACATGCAGAAAGACATTGTTGCTGATGACAATGTCCTGTACCAGATGCGACGCACCGCTGTTGGATTCATCCGCAACCGGCATCGGACCCAGTTGGATCACTGACCTTGCCTCGGCCTCTCTGGAGTGGAAGCGCAGCTCGTCGGAGAAGGACAGGCCGATGATGGAGTTGTGCCCTGTGAGGGTCAAAAGCGCGTCCGACCCTTGGGTTCGCTGCGGACCGTGCCGCAATATGAAGGTCCGCTCCGCGCCTGCCCCCTGCAGGTGAACGTTCGGTGGAACCAAGAATCCGTCCGCACCGAGCGCCGTGGTCGTTACATCCCAATGTCCCGGCGGAATGCGGACAATACCGCCACCAGCTTTGCCGGCGGCCGTGAGTGCGCGCACAAAACAAGGGCTGTCATCGCTAGCATCATCCGGATGACAGCCACCATAGGCCGGATCATCAGGCGAAAACACGGAAAGTTTCGGGGGGTCGGGTCTCACTTCCAGTTGCTGGTCCGGAATCTCGATCCAGTCCAGGCCTTCGCGGCGCACACTGATGGAATAAAGGCCCGGCGACATCCGTGCGGGGAGACGGGCAGTTGCGACGTAATTCTGGACGGCTGGCGAATCCCGGGACAATTCTTGCGCCCGCAGCGTGTACGAGCCTTCTTTCTTCCCACGTAGCCGAATTTCGAGCGGTTGCCCGGAACCGCCGGTGAGGTTGCGTCCAACAACCCGCAAATAACGTCCGAGCCCTGCGATGTCAGCCGTTGAATAGGCGTAGCTCGGCGTGATCCATTGTGGCCGCGGGTCGTTGATCGCCACCGCCGTGCTCCATTCGTTCTTTGCGGTCACTACCCACAGCCGGTAAGCCCTCCCTTTCTGCATCTCGGAGGGTAGCCGCACCGTCAGTGCGTATTGCGGGTTATCGCGCTGTAGTACGGGCGCTATACCCCATTGCGCCGTATTTCCCGAGGGCATGATGTGCGCGGCAGGCTGTGGCGCATCCATTGCCCGATAAACAACACGGTCCCGCGGCTGAAATCCCGCCCCCGCGATCATCAAAAGATCGTCGGGATCGCCGCGCACCGGAGATTCGTACCCTGCTGTGTGGAGGACGTGAGGAGCTGCGGCGCGCGCATCCATAGAAAGCCACAGCGTGCCCATCAATATGGCAGCGAGGCCGTACTGCTGCCAATCTGTAACAAGTGAGCGGTACACTCTTTAGAAGCCCTCCGACAAAAATCGAGACACCGCTTCGATTCGCATGAATAGTGTCCGCCTGGCCATCGTTTCCACGCACCCGATCCAGTATTACGCGCCGATATTTCAATTGCTCGCGCGCTCGGCGAGCTTGCGCGTGAAGGTTTTCTATACATGGTCGCAAGTGGCCGCTGGCAGCGTCGCCGACCCCGGATTCGGTCGTGCCATCACGTGGGACATCCCGCTGCTGGAGGGCTATGAATATGAATTCGTGCCGAACGTGGCGCGCCGGCCCGGAACGGACCATTTCTGGGGACTGCGCAACCCGACTCTGATTCGCCACGTGGGCTCCTGGAACCCCGATGCGGTGCTGGTCTTTAGTTGGAATTGCGCCTCCCACCTCGCTGCAATGAGGCACTTCAAAGGCCGGACGCCGGTGTTTTTTCGCGGCGATTCAACCCTTCTCGACCGCTCGTCGTGGTGGCGGACGGCGCTGCGCCGAGTTGTTTTGCGTTGGGTCTACCGTCACATCGATGTGGCGTTGGCGGTCGGTTCGAACAACCGTGACTATTTTCGCTGGTGTGGCGTACCCGCGGAGCGAATCGCCTGCGCGCCTCACGCGATCGATGCAAAGCGCTTCTCTGCCGACCGCGTCGACCATGACGCGCAGGCCGCGCGATGGCGCAGCGAGTTGGCCATCCCCGCCGGCACGCGCACACTCGTGTATGCCGGCAAGTTGATTGCAAAGAAGGACCCGCTGCTGCTGCTCGAGGCGTTCATGCGTGCCTCGGTGCCCGGCCATCTGGTGTTCGTCGGCGAGGGGACGCTGGAGTCTGAGCTGCGCGAGCGTGCCGCGGGCCGCACGGACGTCCACTTTCTGCCTTTCCAGAATCAACGGGCCATGCCGGCAGTGTATCGGCTCGGCGATGTTTTCGTGCTCCCCTCCCGAGGCCCCGGGGAGACGTGGGGCCTCGCTCTCAACGAGGCAATGGCAGCCGGTCGCCCGGTGATTGCGAGCGACAAGGTCGGCGGCGCGCGCGATCTGATTACCCCGGATGGCAACGGCTGGATGTTTGAATCGGGCAACTTGGTGCAACTGACTGCCGTGGTGCGGACCGCTCTAACCCGCGATCCGCGGACCTTGACCGAGATGGGTGCCGCGGCCGAGCTCGAAAGCGCACGTTGGTCCGTGGAGGCTGCCGCGCGCGCGATCGAATCGGCCATCACGCAGACGAGGCGTCCCGGGCATCTTTGCAATAATTTTAAAACCTGGGCGTCCTAGAATCCTGCCACCGGCTCACGGTCCCTGATAACGCCGGGGGTAACCCTGATCGATTTCGAGCACATCTCGAGCGCGTTCATGGGAAGCGCAGCTGGATAGCCGTTATTGGTATCCGGGACAGAAAGCGCTCAGCGCGCGCTGAACGCTCATACTTTTCGGCACTCGATTCCGAGACAGTCTTCCCAGCGGTCCTCTCGTTCGACAGCTGCAAACATCGGGTCGCGCGAGTCGCCGCACCGTGCCCGGCGGATATCGGCAAAGCCCGCCTGTTGCAGCTCCGGAACGATGGACTTGAAATCCCACATCCACAGGTGCTTGGAGTTTCCCAGCCAGGACGTCAGCAATCCCTTGATGGAGCGCGGGCGGGTCTCCTCTCCCAGGCAGGTCTCGCGGAGAAACAACATGGAGGCCTCCGGAGCGGCACTGTTGATATACCGCTGTGCGTAAATGAGCAGGTCGGGCAGCACGAGCCGGAAGATCGCGTTGGGCTTGAGTATCCTGTGTGTGTTATTCAGTGCCAGTCGAAAGTCGCTCAGGGCAAGATGCTCGAGCACATGCGAGCAGTAGACGCCGTCACAGGCACTGTTCCCGACCGGCAATCCGCTTACGACATCGCCGTATTCGACGTTCTCAGGGAAGCGGCCGGTGTTCTTGGTATACAGCCGTCCCAGGATGGGGAGTCTTTCGAAGCGAAGCGTCGGTGATGCGTCGAAATTTCGCCACCCCCGGGGGGCCGACCAGCCACAACCGTATTGAACGTACAGTCTCTCTTGCATCGAGAACGCCAGCGCATGGGAGGACTCCCAAGCGTAATCGGCGTTCTTTACAGGCGCGTGTAGAGTGGGTTTGCCGACCGCCGCAGCCGTCATGCCGCTGTCACCTGGAAACCCGATGCTTCCCCGTACAACATTCGGACGAACCGGTGGGTGATCGGGCCAACTACAAAGAGGATCATCTTGTCCAGAGAGTGGGGTGAAAAGCTGATCGGTCTGGCGGCGATGATCGTTTCGATCGAGCTCGTTCTGTTCAAGTTCTTGCCGGACGTGAGCACCGCCGCTGTTCAGCACCTCACGTCCTCACTGACGGATTTCGCGGCATTCGAAAAGGTTTATCTGACGCCGGGAACCGTGTTTCACCCGCGCTTCCTTGGAAACTACATTCTGTATGATCTGGCGAAGCTGCTCGGCCGCGTCTTTCACAGTAATGACCCGAGACTACACCCGCTGCGAGTGGCCGCGGGGATCCTGACGCCCGTGTACGCATCGCTCGGGGCGTGTTTGGTGCTCAAGAATGAGATGGGAGGCGTGTCTTGGCGCTATTTTCTCGCGCCGTACGTGCTGGTCGTTCTGATGGGGCTGTACGTCTTCTATCCTGGGGACATGCCCAGCTTTGCGTGTCTGAGCCTTGCGCTGTGGGCTTTGCTCGATGAGCGGCTGCTTGTGGCGCTGCTGCTCATGTTGATCACCGGTCTTTTCCGCGAATCGGCGTTTCACATGGTTTGGCTGGTCGCGGCGTGGGCATGGTCCGCGAGATCGCGGCCGCTACGCGCAAGGCTCGTATGGCCGGGTATCTTCGCCCTCACGTTCGCGCTCGAATATGTGGTGATCCGCCACTTCTTCCCGGGACCGATCTCCTCGGCCGGCGCAGTCATCCTCGATCCACGCAACCTCTTTCTCGAGAGGGGCTTGCTATCGCTGACCACGCTGTGCTCGCTTGGGCTCGCGACCCTCTTCCCCCTTTCGTGCCTGCTGACGGTCCGGGATATTCCCGCGGGCGACTGGCGTGGCACGTTTTTCGAGCTCAACTGCTATGTCTTTCCGGCATGGATCGTTTTCTACCGCATGATGAACGGCAACATTGCGGAGTTTCGGATGTTGCTGCCCGTAATACTGCCTTGCATCTATGGCATTGCTTACGCAAAGGCGCGTTCGCGCGGGCTCGTAACGTCACTGTCACGCTGAGAGGCGATCCTGCTCGTTACCATGTCGACATCGCTTTTGTTCGCCCACCCGCGCCTCATTGCCTGGCGCAATCACCTGCGCAAAAGCTCCTTGCTCCGCGATGTCTATCGCAGTATCGCGGGCGGGGGTGCCTATGAAGCGCGCTTCGCTCGGGAGCTCCTTGCGGCCGTCCGCCCGGGCGACACCGTATGGGACGTCGGCGCCAATGTGGGTGTCTATGCCGCGCAATTCGCCGAGTGCGGAGCTGCGAATGTCGTCTGCTTCGAGCCCGCGCCAGCGGCGGTTGCGGCCCTGCGCACTCGATTTTCGCAGGGCTCGCAAGTAACGATCATGCCCATTGCGCTCGGGAAACAACATGGCAGTGTGGCGTTCGCCGCCGACGGTGCGTCCCCGAACAATCAGATCGGACCGTCTGATGGCTCCGTACCTACCATACAAATCGACGTGCGTTCTGGAGATGAGGCGCTCAAGGAGTTTGCCCTCCCACACCCTGATGTCATCAAGATAGACGTCGAGGGCTACGAGCTGGAGGTAGTGGAGGGTCTCTCCAACACGCTGTCGTCCCAGAAAGTGCGCTCGGTGTTCATCGAGGTGCACTTCGCTCTACTTCACGGCCGCAAACTCGACAAAGCTCCGGGGGCTATCCTGCAGATCTTGCGCCGGCACGGTTTTGCGGTGCGTTGGGTAGACCCGTCGCATATCGGCGCGCAGCGTACCTGATCATCCCGCTCGTGCCGCCTTCAGGCTCGCCAACGCCGAACGAGCCTCCTCCGCTCCCGTAAAGCTGCCAGATCCGGAGAGTGCCAGCTCGAGGTTACGGCGCGCATGCTCTCGCTCGCCGAGCCGCAACTGCGCCATCCCAAGGTGATAGCGGATCAGCCTGGAATCGGGAGAACGGTCGGCCGCACGCTCGAGCAGAATGACTGCATCATGGTACTGACGGCGCTTGAAGCGCACCCAACCCGCCGTGTCCAGCAATGAAGCGTTGTCCGCAGTTTCGAAACCCGCCGTCAGCGCTTGTGCCCGCTCGAGACTTGCCTGATCGGTCCGGTACGTGGTCAACATCACGGCAAGATTGTTGGCCGCCAGCCGTCGGGCACCTGGGCTGTGGTCGTAAAGACCCTGGTAACATGCGATGGCATCGTCGATCCGTGATTGCTTTTCGTAGAGTTGCGCCAACTCCGTGGCTACGCGTGGTTCTGTTGGTGCGCGCTCGAGCGCGAGCCGATATTGCTCGATAGCGCCGCTCGGATCGCCTCTCGCCAACTTGACTTGCGCCAACCCGCGGTAGGCCACCCAGGAGCGTGGTGCGGCTGCAATGGCCGCGTCGAAAGTCTCCATCGCGTGCCCAAGATCCTTCAGCTCGAGATAAGTCTCCCCCAGCAGATCGATGACCTGCACGTTTCCCGTTGCCCGGTCGAGCGCCCGCTGCAGTCGCGCGATGGCGATAGGACCGCGGCCTCGCTCGAGTGTGAATCGGGTCAGGGAGGTCAGGATCTCGACAGAAGACGGCTGCAGCTCGAGCGCCCGCTCGAGCTGCTTCTCGCTGTCATCCAACCGGTTCTGATCGTGGGCCACGAGCCCGGCCAGGTAATATCCATCCGCTAGATCGGGTCGTAGTGTTTCGATTGCTTCGGCCGCGGATCGCGCCTTGGGCAGGTTGTGGTCGGCGATGTATGCCCGGATGACAGCAAGCCGCACCTGCGGGTCCTGCGGAGCCTTTTGCTGTGTTTCCTCGAGTAGCGCGACAGCCTGCGAGGCACGATCGGTTTGCAGCAGAAGCTCCGCCAGATCGATTCTGAGGGTGGTGTCCTCGGGACTCGAATTGATCGCCGCGCGCAAGGCATCTTCAGCCAATGCCGGCTCACTCTTGGCAAGATACGCGCGGGCCAACGTGCGTTGTAGTACCACGGACTTGGGTTGGTCGTGCAACGCGGCGCGTAAGTCCACGATGGCGCTGCCGGGATCGGCATGAGCGAGCGCGATGTTTGCTCGCATGATCAGGGCATCATCATCGCGGGGGCTTTCGGCAAGCACCTCGGCGATGAGCTGCCTCGCCTCGTTGTCATTTCCTTGTAGCATGTAGATGGCTGCGATGCGATTGCGTGCGGCCAGCCCCTTGGGCCTCTTGCCCTCGCGATGGATGACCTCGCGATAAATTGCGAGGGCCTCATGCGTGTCACCGGACCCCTGTATCAACATTCCCAAAGCAAGGCGTAAGTCCTCGTTGTCCGGCTCGCGAGCGACGAAGTCGCGCAAGACCTGCTCGCCCTGCTGTCGCGAGCGTTGGGTGGTGATGAAATCCACGAGGGCGAGCTTCGCCGCGTCTTTGTGCGGTAAGTCACGCACGGCTTGCTCGAGAACCTGCTGCGCTTCGTCCAACTCGTGAGCTTGGGCGAGATGAGCCGCGAGCTGCATCCGAGGCGCCATCTCGCTCGGCTCCAGAGCAATGATCCTGCGCATTTGCTCTCCGGCTTCCCGGCTTTGGTGGGTAGCGGAATAGACACCTACCAGGATGCGTCGCAGCTCGACAGACCCGGGCGCCCGGCCTACCGCTTCCGTGACCAACTTGACCGCACGCTCCCCCTCGCCCGATCGCAAGGCCAGTGCGGCCAGGACCGCGATGGCATCTTCGTTCGTGGGTGAGGCTCGCACGGCGCGCTCGGCGTCCGCTCGCGCCTCGCCGTCGTCTTTAAGCTCGTGTCGCGCGGCCGCTCGCGCCGCCAGAAGGCTCGGATCGTCAGGATGGTCCAGGAGGCCCGGCGAGATGATCTGCAGCGCTTGCTGGATAGCACCTCCCAACACGAGAAGCTTCGCCAACCTGGCGCGCGCGCGGATGTCGTCCGGGTGCGCATCGAGCGCGGACTGGTAAAGTTCTAACGCTTCGTGCAGGTTACCGCGGCGCTCCGCCACTCTGCCGTTCCAGTAGAGCGCGTCGCTGTTGTCTGACTCGATCTGCAGCGCATTGCGGAATTCGATGCTGGCTTTCTCGAGGTTGCCGGCGGCAAGGTACTGGTTGCCGCGGTCCATGTGGCTCTGGAAACGGGACTGTGAGCTACCGCAGCCGACCAGAAGCGATACGCCGGCGAGCACGGCCAGGAGCCAAATCGGCAGCCGGGCGACAGACACGGATTTCATGGGTGGGCGCGTTGTTTTGGCAACGATCGGGACCCTACAATGTAGCGAGCAGCGATGACGTAGGTATGACACCGATCGTTTTCAGGTGATCGGCCAGTCGCAGTGACAACGCGAGCGCAGTGAAAGTGGGATTGGCAATGCCGCCGGCCGGAAACACGGCAGCCCCCGCAACGAACAGATTGTCGACGTCGTGGCTGCGTAGATCTGCTCGGGTAACGCCCCCCTGTGGGGTTGCGCTCATCCGAGCCGTACCCATGTGGTGAAAGATATCCCGCGCGGCGCCGGGTGTGTCGCGCAGCTCGAAGTTGGGCGCTCCAGCGACTCGAACTCGACCCAAGCCCAACCGCTCGAATTCGGCAGCGATACGGAGTGCGAAGCCAGTCAGCGTCCGCATCTCGAGCTGGCCGATGCGCCAATCCAGGCGTGCGCGTGGCATGCCGAAGACATCGACTCGTGTATCGAGCAGTACGCGGCTGTCGCCGCTCGGCGCCTGCTCGCAATCGATCAGGAGGCGGACGGCTCCGGAGTCGGGAGAGCGGCGACGCCGGGCCAGATAGCGTGTCAGCACGAGCCGGGTCAGCTCGGCGCTGCCGCGGAGCATGGCCATACCTTCGTCCCAGGACGGCAGCTCCAGCCGACCGCTCTGCAATGAGCGCAGAATGCGGCGCAACTCCAGCCACCCGAGCGCATCTGGAATCTGAAACGCGACGTGTGCCATCACGTTCAGCCACCTCTCGCGCTCCATGACCGTGTCCGTCGGCTCTATTTTGACGCTATACATCGTTGCGCCGACGTAGCGAGGATCGAACAGATCCTGAACGCGGCGGCGCAATGTCGGCTCGATTTCGCCGGCGATGTATGAAACGTGGTCTTGGAAGAAACGGCCCACGAGGCCGCTGCTATTGGCGACGGTGTTACCGCCGGAGAGCGGCGAAGCCAACAACAGACGCGCCGTCTCGATTCCTCCGCACGCGATCACGAACGAGCGAGCGCGGATGCTGGCGCGACGCCCTCCGCGCGCGCGTACCTCCACCGCCTCGCAATGAGAGCCGTCGTCCGTGCACCGTACAGCGACGGTGGTCGCATCGAGCAATACGGACACATTCCTGGATTGCTCGAGCTCGCGACGCCACAGAACGGCGAAGTTCCTGCGGCCGAGCGCTGCCCATTGCGAGAAACGGATGCGAAATTGCTGCGCATCAAAGGCCGGCGGCGTGACTCCGAGGCGCTGCCATGCCGCCTCGTTGTAGGGAGGGCCCTCGATCTGCAGAAGCCGCTCGGCGCGCCGATAGTACGGCTCCAGCTCCTCCAGCCGCAGCGGCCAACCGCTGTCGGGCACCCAGGGACGAGCCTCCATCTCGCTCCTGCGGAGCGGAATGAGCTGCCCACCCCACGCACGCGTCGTACCTCCCAAGGAGCGGACTCTGCCCTCGCGCCAGCCATCGTGACGCAGTCCGATGCTCTCGAGTTGGTTGAGATCCTCGCTGTGCCCATCGGGCTCGTGCCGCCCTGACTCGAGGACCAGGACCTGGCCGGGTCCGCGGAGGAATTCCGCGGCCAAGGTCAGCCCGGCCGCTCCCGCGCCCACGATGCACAGATCCCAGATTCGCCCTTCTGGCGCGAAACCGTCCCCGGCCGCGCCGAAATCATGGATCACGGTCCCGATCCAAGCAGTCTCACCAACTCGCCAACACGCTCGTCGTCGTGGGCGCTCGTGGCGGCGCGCACGTTATGTTCGATCCGGCGTATCGAGCGGGATTGCATGAGCACGATGCCGTTCGGGTTTGCGAGTACGGCGGCTCGCAGCAACATTCCCCCCAGCTCCTCTTCAGCCAGGCGGTCCCAACTCGTCGAGCGCTCGCGGCAGGCGATGATCGCGCGGCCGATAAAGCCGTAGGTAATGACCACCCGATCGTTCCCCGCCACCCCGGTCGCCGTAGGACGTATCGGGTCGCTATCGAATTGCACCACCCGCGACAGCCTGGGACGCTGTTGCAAGACCGGACCCAGCCAGTCGAAGTCGGTAGCCACGCCAAACGCCGCAATCTTCCCTTCCTGTTGGGCGGTTTCGAGCCAATCGATGAGGTCCTCCCCGGGCAGCGACGCCGCAGAAGCCTGGTGCGCGAGGAAAAAGTCGATATGCTCGGTACGCAACGCCCGCAGGCTTCTTTCGAGGCTCTTCATGGCCGTGGCCCGCGAGAAGAAGGGCGGCGTTTGCAACACGCCGGCGTTTCGTACCGCCGCGCGTCGGAGCGACGGAAATAACTCGATCATACGGCGGGCGGTGCCCTGGAGCAGTACCAGATGTGCGGCGAGCGCGGAAGGCTGGAGGCCGAATTTCGTAGTGAGAGTTACCTGGCTGCGCCGGCCCCGCAAGAAACGCCCAAGTGTGCGCTCCGACTCACCAAACCCGTAGAGTGGGGCGGTATCGAAATGGGTGATGCCGCTCGCGAGGGCCGCGGCAAGCACGTCTTGCCTGTGGCGGGCATTGCCGATCCGCAACAAGCCGCCGGTCCCGAAGCCGACCCGACAGGCCGTTTTCCCAATGAGCGGCAGCTCGACGCTGCGTAGTGCGGTCGGCAACGATGAAGCGGCGACTGCGCTCATACCGGCAACCCACGCCGCCGCCGCTCGAGCTCTGCTCCCTTGCAGGCAATCATGTACTCGTAAATGGCTTGTAGCGTGGCGTACGTGAAGCCCGCACGGCCATCCAGAAATCCACGGCGCCAACCGTAGTAGTACAGAAATTTGACAAGGGGGCGTGCCGGGAGCCGAAAGAAAATGTCCTTCAAGGCGCGGCGCCGTTCATTGGGGTCCCGCGACCAGAGCGATCCGGCGGCCGAACGCTGCTCCCGTATCTTGGCCGCCTCCAGCGCTTCCATATCGGAATAGCGGTTATGGCGGGCGATCCAATGAGACACGCCGTGACTGAAGGGGAAATGAAGGATGTGCCCCGAGAGCTCGCCAATGGGGCCGTCGACTACTGCGACGGGATTCACCAGGCGCTCGTAGCGGATCCGCTGCGGGCGGAACAGGCGCACCAGCCAGGTCGGGTAGAGCTGCGCGTGCTTGAGCCAATGGCCCATGAAAAAATCCTTACGCCTGATCCGGAAAGCGGCTTCGGGCGCTTGCGGCAGCGCGTGCGCGAGCACGTCATCGCGCAGGTCCGGCGAACAACGCTCGTCTGCATCGAGATACAGCACCCAGGGGTGGCGGAACTCGATGTGGGAGACGGCCCAATTCTGATGCGCCGACCAATTGTCAAATGGGCGCGTGAAGACCCGCGCGCCGCGCTCTGCCGCTATGACGCGGGTGCGATCGGTGCTCAACGAATCCAGGACCACCACGTCGTCGCACCAGGAGAGCGACTCCAGGCAGTCCGTGATGTTGATCTCCTCGTTGAGAGTCAGAATCAGGGCCGAAACACTCACCACACCTCACTTCGCGCTCGTCACCAAACCGTCGCATTCGCCGCTTATCATTTTGGGTCCCCAAAATAGAGCGAAACATGCAAGCGCTGCGTCTACCTTCCCATCTGTGGGTTTATACGTTGCTTGCGGTCGTCGCGTTCGCCGCGATCGTACCGTTCGCCCATGTTCTCGGGGACCTCTACAATATCTGGAACCTGAAGCCGGAGTACAGTCACGGAGTCGTCATTCCGGTACTGTCGGCTTATTTGATCTGGCGCCAACGCGCGCAATTGCGACAGTTGCCGTTCACCGGATCGTGGCTCGGTGTTCCGCTCATCGTTGCGGGCCTTGCCTTGCGCTTCGTCGGCGAGTTGACGACGATGCACACGCTCGATCACTACGCATTCCTCCTGGTGTTGTACGGCATTGTCCTCACGTTGGTCGGCCCCGCCGTGTTTCGCAGGCTTTGGATGCCTCTTCTGATCCTCATATTCGCGGTGCCGTTGCCTTCGTTCTTCAACAATGCTTTGTCCTTGCAACTGCAACTGCTTTCCTCGCAGCTCGGAGTCTGGGTGATCCGGGCCGTGGGAATCAGTGTTCTGCTCGAAGGCAACATCATCGACCTCGGCACGTATCAGCTCGAGGTGGCGGAAGCCTGCAGCGGCTTGCGCTATCTCTTTCCGCTCATGACACTCGCATTCATCGTCGCGTACCTGTTCCGGGGCCCTCTTTGGAAGCGTGCGACGATCTTCGTCTCGAGCGTACCGATCACGGTCATGATGAACAGTCTGCGCATCGGTTTCATCGGGATCACCGTCGACCGCTGGGGCTCGGGAATGGCGGAAGGCGCATTGCACGATTTCGAGGGCTGGTTGGTTTTCATGCTCAGCACCGGTGCGTTGCTGCTCGTCACGTTCGGCCTCTCACGCGTTGGGAAATCGCGGACGCCTTGGCGCGAGACGCTCAATCTCGATTTTGGTCCGGCAACCCCGGCCGCACGAGCTGCCGCGCCGGTTGCAGTTGCAGCCGTCCCGAGCCCCTTCGTGGCGGCTGCGGTCCTGGTTCTCGCCGGTGCAATCGTAGATCTCGCCGTGCCGCCGCCCCAGACAGTCACTCCCGCCAGAACCAGTTTCTACGACTTTCCAACTCACGTCGGCGCTTGGATCGGCCAGCGGGAATCCTTACAAGGCGTGTACCTGCAAGCCCTGCGTCTCGATGATTATGTATTGACCGACTTCAGGGAACCGGACGGACAGCCGGTCAATTTCTATGCCGCCTTCTATCAGTCACAGGATTCGACGCGTGCCATCCACTCGCCGCATGACTGTATTCCCGGCGGCGGTTGGGAGATTACTCGCTTCGAGCAGCTTGCCTTGCCCGCGCGGAGCAACTCCGGCTCGTTCCAGGTCAATCGTGCGGTCGTACAGTTGGGCGCGCAACGTCAGATCGTCTACTACTGGTTTCAAGAGCGCGGCCGGCGTTTCAGTGACGAGCACGCCGCACGTTGGTATCTCTTTTGGGACGCGCTTACGCGCCATCGCACTGACGGCGCCCTGATCCGGTTCGTGGCCGCCTTGCCCCCCGGTGCCCGCGAGGCCGAGGTCGATGCCCGGATCATGCGGTTGGCTGCCGAAATCGAGCCGACTCTCAGCCGCTACGTGCCCGACTGAAGCAGGCCAGGGAGGCGAGCCTAGATCGCAACCGCGATGGTGAGCGCGGCAAGCAGGCCCAGCGCAAGGCTGACGGGATCCCGCAGCGCGTACACCACAGGATCGTCGTGCATCTTGCCTCGATGCGCCGTCATCCAAACGCGGCTGATCCAGAACAGCATGACGACACAGAGCATCCAGATGATCTTGGGGCGGTGATAGAGGGGCAGGATATCGGCGGAGTTTATGTAGAGGGCCAACACCAACACACTGAGATAGCCGGATGCCGTCCCGAAGCTCTGCAGAACCGAGAGATCTTCGACGTGATAGCCTCGTCCAATCACCTGAAGGCGCTGCTGGCGTCGCAATGCATCCAACTCCGCGTAGCGCTTCACGAAGGCCAGGCTCAGAAACAGGAAAACCGAAAATAACAACAGCCAGAACGAGAGGGCCACCGTGGCCGCACCAGCGCCCGCGACGATGCGCAATGTGTACAACCCTGCCAGTACCACGGCGTCCACCAGCAGTAGCCGTTTCAACGCGAACGAATAAGCGGCTGTCAGGAGATAATAGGCCCCCAGCCACCACTGGAACTTCTCCGGCAAGAAGGCCACGATCAGTACGGCGCCGGCGAGCAACGCCGGCGCCAACACAAACCCGGCCGCGAGCGACAGGTCGCCGGCTGCAAACGGTCGCTTCGACTTGCGCGCGTGTGCGCGATCGGCCTCGAGATCGAGCATGTCATTGAGCACGTAGACCGACGATGCGCACAGGCAGAACGCGATCAGCCCCAGCACTGCATCAGCGAGCGCAGTCGGGTCGCCGAGCCGATGCGCGGCGAGCAGAGGGACCAGCACCAGCACGTTCTTCGCCCATTGGTGGGCCCGAAGTGCTCTCATCATCGCTCGAAGCCGCTTGCCCGTGCGTGGGAATGCACGTAGCACTGGGGCGGAGGCGCCCGTACCGAGCGCTCGCTCCAGTGCCGGTGGAGCGTTCACGAGGACCGCGCCCCGCGCGCAGCCCCAGATGGCGAGATCCCGCCATTCATTCCCGCAATAGTCGAATCCTCCGCGGCCGAACAGCTCGACCAGCCGGTCCGCTTTCTTCTGGCCGGCGAGGTTATTGGCGCGATCGCTGGCAATCACGCCATCGAACAGGTCCACGTGCTCCGCCACGGCTGCGGCAAACTTTTCGTTGGCAGCCGTGCATAACCACAACTCGCGGCCCTGAGCGCGTTCGCTTTTCAACCAGGCCAACAGCTCTCTGTTATAGGGCAGCGCCGCAGGATTGAGAGTGACCCGCGCAGCGATTGCCGCCTTCAGGCCGGCCTTGCCGCGAGTCAAGAGCCAAAACAACACCACGCCAAGGTAGAGCGGGTTGCGCTTCAGCAGCAGCAGCACGGACTCGAGCAGGAGATCGCTGCGAATCAGAGTGCCATCGAGGTCGACGCACAGCGTCGGCGGCGACAACGTTCGTGCTTCTACTGCCATGAAGACGACACCATGGGAGCCGCTCGGTGCCGCAGGACGAGCACCGCAATCCAGCCAATCAGCACCGCGAGCCATAACGTCACGATGCGACACACGATCGTGACCAACAGCGCATCGGCGATAGCGTAACCCTGCAGCGTCAGCAGCGCCGTCATGACTGCCTCGGTGCTGCCGAGGCCGCCCGGCAGGAACGATACAGCTCCCACTAATACTGCGATGGCGTAGATTCCGACGCCAGTCGCGACGGGCAGGGTGGTGCTCGGAACGATCGAGCCGAGAGCGTAAAGACCGACTCCCTCGAAACCCCAGGCGACCAGCCCCAGGGTAAACCCCAACAGCAGTGCGCCGGAGCTCAACAGCGAACGTGCCGCGGCGAGCGCCTTGGCAGCTCCAACTCCAAACTTCTTCACGGGGCTGGATAACTGCCTGCGCGCGGCGAGACTGCCGGCGATTGCATTCCATGGCAACGAGGCGAGCGTAATCAGAACCACGACTACCAAAGCGCCCGCGCTCCACATCGCGGCATGGTAGCGCGGCATCGTCGCCGCGATCGCAGAAGCCAGCACCATCATCGCCATCACGTCCATGAGGCGCTCGATGAAGAAGGCACCGACGGTGTCAGCAAGGGAAAGCCCCAAGCTGGAGTAATAGCGTGCGCGTGCCATTTCGCCCACCTTCCCCGGCGAGACGGTGAACGCGAATCCCGCCACATAAGTCAGTGCGGTAAAACCAAGTGGCAACGAGTGCCCCAGCTTCGACAAATAGCGTTGCCAACGGATGACGCGCAAGGCGTAGTTGAGCACAGAGCACAGCGCCGCCAGTATGACGACATTCCACGAGTGCGCCAGCGGAGCCAGGGAAATGACTGCGATGTCACCTCGCAGACTGTACAGACACACTGCGGCGAATAGCGCGACGAGGGCCGGAAAGAAATAACGTGAGAGTGACGGCATGTGGAGGATCGCTGGCCCCTTTGGGCGGCTCCAGCACGGAATCCGGCTGAGTCTGCGTTCTATTGCTCTGTCTGCGCAGGCTAATCGGTCCACCTTACGGCGACATGACAGGGTAGCAACCGAACACCTGTCTTTTTCCGTAGCTATACTCGGCCCCCCCTGAAATCTTCCGGTACCGGCCAGAGCAGCCTATGGCGGCGATTCTCTTCAAAGTTGCGATCGCGATCGCCTGCGCCGTCCTTGGGGCTGCGGCACTGCGGACACGGTTGGTCGGACTTCCTGAACGGCGCTTCCTGCTGGGCGCACTCGCGCTGCAAGTCATCCCGGCGCTGAGCGCATTCATCCTTCTCTATGTGCTAGGCCACCAGGAGCCCACCTCCGACGTTCCCGGCTTCTACATGCCGGCCGCGCGAGCGGCCCTGGCCGGGCAGGTACCCTTTCGCGACTTCACGCTCAGCTACGCCCCTGCGTTCAGCTACATCGGCGCCGCGCTGGTCTGGGTGTGGAATAGCGGCAAGGTATTCGCTTTATTCGCGATTGTGGTGAACGCGCTTGGCCTGGTGTGGTGGCATTGTGCGGCACGGGCATATTTTGCGGAGTCCATCGCCCGCTCTGGCACGATTCTCTATGCAACCAGCGGCCACGTGTTGGTACAGGCACTGTTGGGGACCAACCAGGCGTGGATCAGTGCGGGACTCGCTGCGAGCGCGATGTTGATGGCACGGAACCGAAGTGCGAGCGCAGGACTGGTCCAGGCGGCCGCGGCGTGCGCCACGAAGCTTCTCACACACTTGTTCTGGCCGGTGATGTGGATCTGCGCTCCCCATCGTTGGCGGTGGCTACTGGCAGCCGCGTTACCCACGGCGGCATTTTATGCCGCCTTCGTCGCCGCGGGCGCGGGCCCCGGGCTCCTTCATCCGCTGCGGTACGAGGGCGATCTCATCAGCCCTGGAAACCTTCCCTATCTGCTCAACCTGGTTGTCGGCAGCGCGGGCGCACACGAACGACTCATCTACGACTGTTTGGCGCTCGCGGCTCTCGGCGCCGCTACCATGTGGCTCTACATGAAAGCGCGAGCCGTGCCAGCAGCGGCCCGACGACGGTTGCTACTGGCTGGCCTTGCTTTGACAGGGCTCATCTTCATGCTTTTCAGCAAGAAGAGCTTCACGGGTTATGTCATCTTCGTGATGTACCCGGTGATTCTCATGCTCGTGGCTGGAGTCGCCGACTGGCGCGCCCGGGTTGCATTCCTGCTCGCATTCAACGCTCTGCTGGTCGCCGAGCCCAGCCTCTGGTTTTACCTCGAGGCGAATGGCCTGACATTGCGGCAATGGCTGCTCGAGAGCGGAAGCGTCTCGGCCGTCCTGGGCTTTGCGGCCCTCGACGTTGCGCTCCTTGCCTGTTATGTGTACCTCGCGTGGCTGAGCGTTCGTGGTGTGCGGACGACGGTAGCTGGGGCGATGTCCTCCAAAAACTCGAGCCAGTCGGCTACAGCATGCGCGCTCGTGTAGCGAGAAACCGCAAGCTCACGCGCTCTGAGCCCCATGACGCGCAATCGTTCGGGAGAGTCCCGTAATGCGGTCAGTTCGGAGGCGAGTCTGGCGCAATTGCCGACTTCCACGGCGACACCGCAGCCTTCCGACGTCAGCATCCGCGCAACATCACCGGCGGTATCACCGATGAACAAACCGGGCCGCCCCGCTGCAAGAATTCCGTAGACCTTACTCGGTACGATGAGTCCCTCCAACGCGGGCAGCAGGCTGACGAAATGCACGTCAGCCGCAGCGAGACTGTCGCTCAGCAGCTCGGCGGGCTGATAACCTTGAAAAAAGAAGCTCTCGATACCTTCCGTCCGAATGGCGTCACGCAACGCATCCGCCTTCGCACCCGATCCCGTGATCAGAAAGGCGAACCGAGAGTCTCCTCGTAGTAAGCGTGCAGCCCCGACCAGGGTATCGAACTCGTGCGCCCGCCCGAGATTGCCTGAGTAACCGACCACGAATCGGCTACCTAACCCGAGGCGTTGACGGGTCGCGCTGGTTTCTGCTGGCTGCGGAATCACACTGGTCGGATCCGCCCAGTTGGGTACGATCCGTACCCGCGAGGAGTTGACGCCTGCGTCCAACACCCGGTGACGCATTCCCTCCCCCAACACGACATTCATGGCCGCACGCCGCAGCGATGTATTCCGTGCGGCGGTCAACCATCGTTCGAGCCAGGCTGGAATCAGGCCAGGCGTGAGGACGGCGGCGACCTCGGGAAAGAGGTCCTGGAGCCAGTTCACCAACATGGCACCGCGCACCGCGGCGACGCGCGCGACCACGAGCGAAATGAGAGGTGGATCAGTCTTGGCGACGACGACATCGCCTCGTTTGAGCACTTTCAAAAGCTCGAAGCCCGCGGCCAGGTGAAAACTCAGGTAATCCAGACCCCGCCCGAGGAGCCGCGCACGCCCGCGCGTAGCCGTGGCTACCCGGTGGACCGTAACTCCCTCGATCACCTCTTGCGGAGCAAGCGCGGCTTGGGGATCTTCATATAGTTGCCGGGAGGTCACGACTGCGACTCGCACGCCGCGCGCCGCGAGTCGGAATGCGAGGTCCGACAGCATGCGACTCGTAGCCGACTGGTCGGGATAGAAGTAGCGATTGACGAATATGACCCGGGTGCCCCGAGCCTCGGCCGCTCCCGGCATCTTGCCCACCACGGCTCAGGCCGCGCGCTGCGCGGCTACTGGCGGTAGACTGGAGCCGCGCTCGTGTCGTGCTACATAACACAACAGCATGAGCGTTGCCCACAGCAGCGGCTGCGCATCGCGGGCCCCGCTGATGTGTAGCGCAAAGAGCTCGCGCAACCTCTTGCCATCCAGTGGCAGCCGCGAGACGAGCGATTCGTCATGCAACAGCTCTTCGGCCCAGGTGCGCAAGGGCCCGCGCAGCCATTGGGCAACGGGCACGCTGAAACCCCGCTTCGGGCGATGCACCAGATTCGCCGGCAGATAGCGGCAGAGCGCCTTCTTGAGCAGATATTTCGTCTGGCCGCGCCGCAGCTTGAATTCAACCGGTAGCCGCATCGACCACTCGACCAGGCGGTAGTCGATCAGAGGACAACGCGCCTCGAGCGAGCACGCCATGGTCGCGACGTCGACTTTCTGCAAATAGCCGTCTACGAGTGTCAGGCCCATGTCCAGGCGCATGCCCATCTCGGCACTGGTCAATCCTGGCGCGAAACCCTGAGCGGTCCGCTCGAACCAGTCGATGGATGAGCCGGTTTCCTGCAACACGTTGTCCGTCAACAGCGGCTTGAAATCCTTGGCCAGGCTACGCAGGTAGTTGAAGATGCCGACGCGCGAGGTCGGTCCGAGCGCTCCGGCCAGCAGCTTTGCCCTGTGTATTGGAATCGCGCCGAGCGTCGCCCGTAACAGGCGCTTCAACCCAGGCGGCCAGTTGCTCGTGCGAGCGAGACTTTCGATGAGGGGGTAATAGTGATAACCGCCGAACAACTCATCGCCGGCATCGCCTGTAAGTGCCACTGTCACATGGCGCCGCGCTAGCCGCGCGACGGCCATTGTCGGGAAAGCGGAACTGTCGGCGAAGGGCTCGTCGAATTCATCGACATAGAGCGGCAGCAGCCCCAGCAGATCGCCGACGCTCAACGTCTCGATGACGTGATCGACCTCCAGGTGCCGTGCGATAGCGCTCGCGGCCGGCCCCTCGTTATAGGCTTCTTCCCTGAATGCGATGCTGAAGGCACGGGGTGCAGTGACACCCACCGCCTTCATGGCGGCCACGACCAAGGCACTATCGACACCCCCTGACAGGAAAGCGCCGAGCGGCACATCACTCATCAGGCGCAGCCGCGTCGCGCTGCGGATGAGCTCATCCAACTCGTCGACGAGCTCGTCCTCGCTTCGCTTCAGCCAAGACGCGTCGGGCACGATATGGCGGTAATCCCAGTAACGGGTCGTGCGCGGGCCGCGAGCATCGACCAACATCGAATGTCCTGGAGGGAGCTTGCGTATGTCCTGATAGAATGACAGCGGCGCAGGGATATAACCGAGCTCGAGAAAAACACGCAGGCTCTCCGGATCGATCGTTGCACCGCCGCCTTCGAGCAGACCTGTCATGGCGCTCGGACGCGAAGCAAAGACGAAGCGCCCATTCGACCAACTGTAATAGAGCGGCTTCACTCCCATCCGGTCCCTGGCGAGGAACAGGCGCCGCTCGGTGTTATCCCAGATCGCGAAGGCAAACATGCCATTCAAGTGTGTGAGGCAGTCAGCACCCCACCGCCGGTAAGCCTCCAGGAGCGTCTCGGTGTCGGAGGTACCCCGCCAGCCGCCGGGCGGCGCGAGCAGCGGCCGCACATCGGCGTGGTTGAAGATTTCTCCGTTGAAGACGATCACGAAGCGTCCGTCGGCCGACACCATGGGCTGGTGGCCGGTCGGCGACAGATCGACGATTGCCAGGCGACGGTGGCCGAGACGCACCAGGCTGTTGCCCCATAGACCCGAGTCGTCCGGGCCGCGGCGCTGCAGTCGGCTCAAGCAAGCCGCGAACCGTTCCGGTTGCGGCAAGTGCCCGCCACTATCAAAGACCCCGACGATTCCGCACACGCAGTATTCTCTCAGTCTGCCCGGCGCCGTCGGCTGGGCCGAACAGAGGAATTGCTCACATTGTCGCTGGCAGTGCGCGGCACTGTAGCGACCCCATATGACGCTTTTGCAACAAGAGCGTAAAATTCCTGCCCGTCACACCCTGGACATATCGGCAACCCACAGTCGCGCACCCATGATTTCCGCCAACCCTTTGGTTCCCCGGCCCCCATCGAGCCCGCGATCATGATCCTGGTCACCGGTGGTGCCGGTTTTATTGGCTCGAACATCGCGGCAGCACTGGCCGAGCGCGGTACGCCCGTCGCCATCTGTGACCGCTTACGCAGCGGGGACAAATGGCGCAATATCTCGAAGCTCGAGCTTCGCGACCTGGTAGCGCCTGAGGCCCTGGGTCACTGGCTGGAGGCAAATAGGCGACAGGTCGAGGCGATCATCCACATGGGTGCGATCTCCTCGACGACCGAGACGAACGCCGATCTCATCGTAGACAGCAACTTTCGGCTTTCGCAGATGTTGTGGGGCTGGTGCGCGAACCACGGCAAGCGCCTGATCTATGCCTCCTCCGCGGCAACATATGGTGCAGGCGAGCACGGTTTCGATGATGACGCTTCACTGGAGGCGCTCGCGAGCTTGCGTCCTCTGAACGCGTACGGCTGGAGCAAGCATCTGTTCGACCGATGGGTCGCGCGGGAGCTCGCGGAAGGGCGCCCACAACCCCCTCAGTGGGTGGGCCTGAAATTCTTCAATGTCTACGGCCCGAATGAGTATCACAAGGCAGGGATGCAGAGCGTCATTGCCCAGAAGTATCCGCTTGCCGTCGCTGGCCAGCCGATCACTCTGTTCCGCTCGTGCCGCCCGGATGTGCCCGACGGCGGACAGAAGCGCGATTTCGTTTATGTCGGCGACTGCGTCAAAGTTATCTTGTGGCTGCTGAGCAGTCCAAAGGTCAACGGGATCTTCAACCTCGGTACCGGGCAGGCGCGCACCTTCGAGGATCTCGCTCGCGCCCTGTTTGTCGCGCTGCAGATGCCGGCCAACATCGAGTATGTCGACATGCCGCCGGCAATCCAGCCGAACTATCAATACTTCACCGAAGCCAGCATGGAGCGGCTGCGCCAGGCGGGTTATACGCAGCCCTTCACCTCTTTGGCGGAGGGCGTAAAGGAATACGTGGGGCGATATCTGTCGCGGCCAGACCGATACCGCTGACACTCCCAACCTGGCGATGAGATATAAACACGTCATTCTCGATCGCGACGGTGTGCTGAACTACGAGGCGCACGATAACGGTTACGTGCGCACGCCGGAGGAGTTCTTCTGGCTACCCGGCGCACTCGAAGGGCTGGCGCAGTTGCGACGAGCGGGCGTATACCTTTCGGTCGCGACGAACCAATCGGGTGTGGGCCGTGGCCTCATGACACTGGCGCAACTCGAAGCCGTCCACGACCGTATGCGAGCCGAAGCCGCGCGTCATGCTGCCGCATTGGATGCGGTGTTATTTTGCCCGCATGCACCGCACGAGCAATGCGCCTGTCGCAAACCAGCTCCGGGTTTGATTCAGTTGGCGGTTGCGCAGTCCGGGATCGCGGCGATGGAGAGCCTCGTGGTGGGCGACGATCACCGCGATCTGGAGGCGGCAGCACGGGCCGGTGTGCAAGCGGCGCTCGTGCGCACCGGCAAAGGGCGCAGGACCGAAGCATCTCGGCAGGGGCTGCCGATACCGACCTACGACGATTTACCCCAGCTCGCACGCGCGATCCTGGGTGAGCTACGAGAACCTCAGGTAACATAACATGTCCATTTCCAACGTGTTCACGGAACACGCGAAGGTCGCGGCCCGGGCTGCGACAGAATTGCCCGAGGTCCTCGAGCGTGTAGTGAAAGCGCTCGATGAGAGTCTGCGTGGCGGCCATAAGGTATTCGCGTGCGGAAATGGAGGTAGCGCAGCGGACGCACAGCACCTGGTAGCCGAATTGATCGGGCGGTTTCTCCATGAGCGACGCGCGCTTGCCGCCATCGCTCTCACCGGGGACGCGGCGACCCTTACGGCGATTGGTAATGATTACGGCTACGAGCGAGTATTCGCGCGTCAACTCGAAGGGCTGGCGCAAAAAGGTGATTTGCTGTTTGCGATCAGTACCAGCGGTAACTCGCCGAACGTTGTGCAGGCCGCCCACGTCGCGCGCAGCCGCGGCTGCGTCGTCGTAGCGATGACCGGCGAGCGCGACAGCAAACTGGCGGCTCTTGCCGATCCGGGGTTGCTCATTCGTGCTCCTTCGACTGTGACGGCACGTATCCAGGAAGTACATACGCTCTGTATCCACGCTGTCGCCGATTCGCTGGACACCTTGCTGCGGGAACGAGAAACATCATGAGCGACCACGCGGAAATCAACTCCCTGATGGCGGTCCTGGATCGTTATGCCGGCAAGCATATCTGGGTCGTAGGCGATCTCATGCTCGATGAGTATGTGATGGGAGCCGTTGATAGAATTTCGCCAGAAGCGCCCGTGCCGGTGGTGCGAGTGCGTGAGACGGAGCACCGGCTGGGCGGAGCCGCCAACGTGGCCCGTCAGGTAGCGGCGTTGGGTGCGACAGTCAGCCTCGCTGGTGTGGTCGGTGACGACGCGACGGCGGACGATTTCCTGCGCCTGTGCGAAGCGTCGAAAATCGACACGCGCGCTGTGGTCAGGATTCAGAAATGCCGTACAACTCGCAAGCTCAGAGTTCTCGGCCACAGTCAGCAACTCCTGCGGCTCGATTGGGAGGATGTCAGGCCGTGCGCGCTGCAAGCCACGCTCCGCATGGTGTCCAAGCTCGCGGAGGGCCCCAAACCGGATGCCATCATCCTCAGCGATTACGCGAAGGGGGTGCTCACGCCCGAGACGATTTCGAGTGTCACGGCACTGCGCGGAACGGGACCGGTGGTCGTCGACCCGAAGCACAAAGACTTCACCCGTTACCGCGGAGCGACCACAATCACCCCCAACTTACGCGAGTTGGAGGCCGCAGCAGGAGAAAAACTGGACCCGGATGAAACTACCGTGATAGCCGCGGTAGCGCGATCTCTTGCGGCGGCTGCGGGGCTCGAGGCCATCGTGGTGACGCTCGGCGATCGCGGGATGTTGGTCGTTCCGACGCAGGGAGAAGCCACCCACGTGCCTGCAGTCCAGCGTGCTGTCTACGATGTGACCGGCGCGGGCGATACCGCGATATCGGTCCTAACTTTATCACTGGCTGCCAATGCTCCACTGCTCGAGGCTGCGCAACTGGCGAACGCCGCGGCCGGAATTTCCGTCGGTCAGATCGGTGCTGTTGCCGTGGATGCAGCCAGTATTCGTGACTCCCTGGCGGCGCGACCGGATGGCAAGATCCTCGGGCGCGACGACCTGGCGGCCCGTGCCGCCACGTGGCGCATGGCCGGTAAGCGAATCGTCTTCACCAACGGCTGCTTCGACCTTCTGCACGCCGGTCATTTATCTTTGCTCAGTCAGGCCGCGAGACTCGGCGACATTCTGGTGCTCGCGATCAACAGCGACGCATCGGTGCGCCGCCTGAAAGGATCAGAGCGACCCCTCGTGCCGCAAGAGGATCGAGCGGCCGTTCTGGCGGCGTTGACCTTCGTGGACGCTGTGACGATCTTTGATGAGGACACTCCGCTCGAGACCCTCCAAAGTGTCCGCCCCCATATTTTGGTCAAAGGGGGCGACTACAAGCTCGAAGATGTCGTGGGTCGGGAGTTGCTGGAGGCAACCGGGGGGAAGGTCGTGCTCGTGCCCCTTACACCCGAAAAATCTACTACTGCGCTGGTCGAGCGCATTCGCTCCAGCGGCAAAACACGTTAGAAGGCTGAAATCAGCCTGCACTGCCAGTGCGACTGAGCGGCGTCACGGTATCGCGTAGGGAGCGCACTGCCGCCTCGACGGCATCCGCTACCCGCTCGACGCTGATATTGCGTACACCATCGGCCTCATAAATCACGATGTGATGGGGGCCGTAGGGAAACCATTGCCGCGGCCGGTTGAAATTCCCGAATAACGCCACGCACCGGGTGCCCTGGCTCGCCGCGAGGTGCATGGGGCCGCTGTCATGGCATAACAAAAGGTTACATTGCTCCAGAACAGCGGCCGACTCGCGCGGCGTCAGCTCGCCACAGAGATTGAGCTTCGCTCCACTCCATCTTCGCGCCAGGCGATCGGCGAGTGGCCGCTCGTCGGGAGCACCGACGAACACCAGGGATATCGCAGGGATGCGGGTCTGCAATAGTCCAATGAGTGTGTCCCAGCGCTCTTCGCCCCAATCCTTCGCCGGGACTCTCGCACCGGCCGCTACCGCAACAATGGGCCGCCAGCCCAATAATCCCGACAACCGCTCCGTAGCCGTCGTGCGCTCGGTAGTGCTCAGGCACAAGTCCCAACCTGGCTGGTGCAGGTCGACCGCAATCCTCGGGCTCAAAATGCGGGCGAGGCGCTCGGCTTCGTGCTCGAGCTCTCCGCTCAGCGGATCGATGAGGCATTCGCGCGCACCGATGCCCATCGGTGCGCCGATAACGCTGCGAATACCCGCCGTCCTGAAAAAAAGGAGATCGCGGTACACCTGCAGCCCCGTGGTTCGCGGCGCGAGGTATACGAGCGCCTCCGCATCGAGCTGGCGTAACTGACGGGAGAGCGCGACGGAGTGGCTGAGCTTGCCGCGCCCTGCGGGGAAATACAGGGTCTCATGGATCAGCCCAGTACCCTGGAGAATGCTCTCCACTGACGAGGCGCGCACCGAATCCACGGCATTGGTCAGCAGAATGCGGCGATGTCTCGGAAACGCACGCGCAACACCGTGGAAGCACGGCATGGCGACCACCGTGTCGCCAATGCTGCCGATGCGGAATATAACGAGACTGGATTGTTCCTTGGGGCTGACCTGCATCGACAATGCTGCCAATCAACCCGGAGCGACCGTTCAACTCCGGGTGCACAGAAGCATCGCGTCTCCCCATGACAGCGATATTACGGCTTCAGTCTCATTGGACCGACTCGAGCAAAGTCACACTGTCGTTGGCCGCGACGCTGTCGGCCTCTTGATGAGTCACCGAGAACGTCACGGGCCATGTGCCCGATTGTGGCAAGCTGCCGGTGACGGACACGGTGGCGGACTGTCCCGCAGCCAGACTACCCAAGAGGCAAACGTTCACGCTCGGATCGCACGTGCCCCGGCTGGGGTTGAACGAAGTACCCACGACCTGCACGCCGGCCGATGGCTCGAGTGATAGGGTGACATCCGTTGCCGTTGTGGCCGCGTCATTGTTGGTGACCGTAATCGTGTAGCTTACGCTGCCACCAACACTTGCAGTAGGGCCGCTGCTGGTGGCGGCGATTCCGACGTCGACGGTTGGTATGCCCGCGCACTCGCAAGTCGACGTATGTCCGGCAGGGCAGTAGCGTACGGTCGCGAGGCCGAAGTCCCTCACCGGTCTGTCCGCTCCGGGGCAAATGTTGTTGTACAGCGTCGTCCGCCAGGTCACGGCGGGTGTCAAGGTGCTGCCTTGTGCGACGTCCATACCAATGGCTACGAGCGGCAAACCACCCGCAGCACCTGGAGTGCTGTTCGAAATGGCTTGCAAGGTGTTGTTGAAGACGAGTGTGGCGTCCCCGAGCTGCCACATGTCCAGTCCAAGCACGTCGGTAGGACCGGTTTCCCAGTTCGGGCTCGAGCCGATGGCTCCGATTGGAGGGTGAACGCTCCCGTCTGCGTCTCTCGAGCTGGCATTGCTGAGGCTGTTTCCTGCGATTGAAATGCCGAAGCCGACACCCGGTGGCGGAGGTGCGGGGCAAGTGTTGTCCGCGCAGAACCAGCCGGTGGCTCCCAAGCCCACCTGTATTCCGCCCTGCAAACCCGTGAGCCAGTTATACGCGCCGTTCACGAGATTGTTGCGGACTTCGTTGCTGGACTGAAATGCCTGACCGGCGATCTGCGGCGTCGATCCGGGTGGCGCTGGTTGATACATCTGCCGGAGCAGTATTCCGCTGGTATCGTACTGTCGATTTCCTTCGATCACCGAATCAGCGGTGGAGCCGTACCAGCTTATGACCCCGCCCGTCTGAACGGGATTCGCCTTGGTGCAAGTGGGGGTTGTTTGGACGACCGAGTTGTTTACGGTCACGTTCTGCCAATATCCTCTGCCAAGGATAACCTTGCTGCTCGCGTCGGGGAGAACGTCGAATGCGGGCGTCACACCGATAGTTGCGATCGGGCCGGCCGCCGTGGATCCGACAGTGAGGGTCTTGACCTTGCGCCATTGACCTTTTCCCAAACCCTGCACGACATGCAACCAGTAGCCCGCATAATATGCTGTCGGATTAGCAGATATGTCTACTGTCTGGCCGGTCTGACTCGGAAGTCGTGTTAGCACCGGTCCTTGCACCGTCAGCACTGTGCCTGCCACGCCCTGCGGATCGATCCGCGGTGCGGCGCTGACGACGGGCTCGGCATAAGGCATGCCACCCAAGGAGTCGCCGGCGTCATAGACTATGAATTCCCCGTCGCCCTGCTTGTCTCCGGTGCAGCTCGCCGAATTGTTCGAGACGAGCGTCAAGTCGTGGCCCATTGCAGGGTACATGAAGAAGGCCGCGCGCCAACCGCTCGGGCCGCCATCGAGGTGCTGTGTTACGGTCCCGTCGGCGACATTGTTGCTGAAATCCAGGTGCAGGCCGCCGGCGAGGTTGCTCGCCATGGACCCTGCGCCAGTCGCGGTCGTGTAGCCGCTCGGAAAAAACGTGTTGTAGGAAATGACGCTGTCTGCCAGATCGAACACTTGATAGGGAGAAAAGAAGGGTGTCGGCCCCAAGTTAGCCGTGGCGTCGGCGTCGCCGAGATAAATTCCTGTGTCCCACGCCTCGAAGGTGTTGTTGGTGATGTAAAGGTGCTCGATTGGGAGCCCGGCGTTGCGGATTCCGTAGTTGTTGCGCACGAATACGTTGTTGGTGATCACTACGTTCGAGATCGTAATCGGATCGTCCGCATCGTAGAAGCGGGCCCTGTACCATTGCAGCCCCAGCTGCAGAGGGGCGCCGCCTTGGGTCGCCGAGCTGTAGGTATTCGTGTACGTGTTGTCGGTGGTGAACTCGATGCCGCTCACCGTGTTGTTTCCCAGCAGCGCGAACAGCGCCATGGGGTTGGGCCAGCCGGTGCCGCGGTCAATAATGCTCGGGCTAGGTCCGGTGGCACCCACGCCTTGTAGATTGACGCTCCTGGGCACTACCACGCCGTACCAGGTGACACCGCAGGTATCCCGATGCGCCGTGCAATGGCC
>Ga0207667_10001591_pt1 | contig 28518 bp, 20 predicted proteins | sample KBSCornC52_FD_184301 | JGI IMG/M metagenome (GOLD analysis project Ga0207667, IMG submission 184301) | Corn rhizosphere microbial communities from Kellogg Biological Station, Michigan, USA - KBS Corn C5-2 (SPAdes) (version 2) | ecosystem: Host-associated > Plants > Roots > Rhizosphere > Soil ...
TCGCAGGGTAAGGACCAGCGACGATTTTTTTCAGGCTGGTCGTTCCCTACCCGCCATTGTCACAGGAATTGCTTTTGTCGCGGCCAACTCCGGCGCTCTTGAGATGATGGGCGTCGTTTCCACCAGTGCGAAATACGGAATGCGCGCCAACCAATTTTACTGGCTCGGTGCGATCCCAGCGATGCTTTTTCTTGGCCTCTTCATGATGCCCATCTACTATCGCAGTCGCGCGCGAAGTGTGCCTGAGTTTTTGAAATTGCGATACAACGAACAGACGCGGATTCTGAACGCAGTCTCGTTTGCAGTGTTGATGGTATTGGTCTCGGGCATCAGCCTCTACGCTATGGCAATTATTTTGCAGGTCTTTCTCGGGTGGAGTTTTATTGGAAGTGTCATTATTTCAGGGATCCTCGTACTGGCATATGTGGTGGTTGGCGGCCTGACGGCAACTATTTATAACGAGGTGCTTCAGTTTATTCTTATTGTCTTAGGGCTCACGCCGCTAGTGTACTTCGTACTGCGTGACTTTCATGGCATCTCCGGTTTGGCCCTCGGACTGCCCACAAATATGGGACATACATGGAAAGGTCTCGGACTAATGCATCCATTCCGAGACAATATGGATGTCTTTGGTCTTGTCTTTGGATTAGGCTTCGTGCTCAGCTTCGGCTACTGGTGCACAGACTTCCTGCTGGTACAACGTGCGCTGGCAGCTCGCAGTCCAGCTGCGGCGTCGCAGACACCGATGATCGGTGCGGTCGCTAAACTATTCTTTCCTGCATTGGTCGTAATACCCGGATTAGCGGCCGCTATCTTACTTCCACATAGCCTCGCCCAGCGCTATGATCTTGCGCTTCCGGCAATGATGGCACGCTACTACGGTCACGGACTACTGGGACTCGGTGTGGTTGCCATGCTATCGAGCTTCATGTCAGGTATGGCAGGCAATATCACGGCATTCAATACTGTATGGACGTACGACCTCTACCAGAGCTACATAAGACCCGGAAAAGAAGATGCACATTACATCATAATAGGGCGAATCGCGACGGTAGTCGCGACCGTACTCAGCATTGGAACAGCATTTATAGCGCTACGTTTCAATAGCTTATTGGATTATGTGCAACTCCTGTTCTCATTCTTCAACGCACCGCTGTTCGCGACATTCCTGCTTGGCATGTTTACCCGCTGGGCAACACCTATGGGTGGTTTCTGGGGCCTGCTCGCAGGGATACTGGCTGCACTATTGCATCGGTTGTTGTATAGCTCACACCTGCTCCCATACGGGAGCGACATGTCGGCAAATTTCTACGGAGCTGTGGTCGCGTGGATAGTTTGCTTTACCGTCACAATTACTGTCAGCGTTTTTACTGAACGAAAGTGTGACGAGGATCTTGTAGGGCTGGTTTACATGCGCACTCCGGCTGCTGGTGAAGTGAAAACCGGTTTTGCAGGCGCATGGGTAATGGCGGCTGCAATTCTAACCGCGTGTATATTTTTGAATTGGTGCTTCCGTTAGACGTTTTGGTTTACGTGAGGGATAATGATTGACAGTCAAGAAGAAATATTGAGCCAGATACGCCAAAGTTGCTTGGTACCGGCGGTCCGGGTAGACAAAATAAGCGACGTTCTCCGGTCACTGGAAGCACTTCTGGCCGGTGGAGTGATAGTCGCCGAGATAGCAATGAGCACTCCCGTTGCTGTGAAACTGCTCGACGTTGCCCTGGAGCATTTCGGCGACAGAATGCTAATTGGCGCTGGGACCGTGCTCGATAGGGAAACGGCACGCACAACGATTCTCTCTGGTGCAAAATTTATCGTCACCCCAGCTTTCGACATTGCAACAATTTCAATGTGCCGCCGTTACAGCATTCCCTGCTTATCGGGTGCCCTTACTCCTACTGAGATTCTTGCTGCGTGGAGTGCGGGGGCAGACTGCATCAAGATATTTCCTGTGAGTTCGTTAGGAGGTGCAGCATATCTGCGCGCTTTGCGAGCACCATTCCCGCAAATTCAGATGATGCCGATGGGCGGTGTCACTGTTGATACTGCGAAAGACTATCTTGATGCTGGGGCCATGACTCTCGGTGTTGGTAACGATCTTGTCAATTCTCGCGACCTTTTAGAGGGTAACTACGGGAACATTACGAGACGCGCACAAGAATTTTGTACTCGCATCGCCGAATGGAAATCCGCGCACAGCGAATAACAACGAAGAAGGAGCAGTAACTATGATTACCTTGACATTCCCACATCAACTGGACCGTATACGCGACGGCGTGCTCGCACAACAACAACAGTTGATCGAAGTGGCTTGCTGCTTTGCCGATGCTATTGGTTCCGGTGGGCTTGTGCATATCTACGCTAACGGTCATTCACGCATCACGGTTGAAGAACTCTGTGTACGTATGGGTGCACTCACAGGCTTCCACCCTCTGCTCTCACAAGCGCTAGCTAATTTCACAGACGTCGTGGGCGCCGATGGCTTGCGCATCAATCAGGCCATTGAAAAAGTTGAAGGCCTTGGTGCCATATTGCTCGATGAGTACGAATTTTCTGTTGGGGAGCCCCTAATCGTCATTTCCGCGACAGGACAAACACAGGCCGCGGTTGATATTGCTCTCGAATTCAACCGCCGCTATCCTGACAATCCGCTTATCTGCATTACCTCGTTGCAGCAATCGCGTCAGGCACCACCAAAACACACTTCGGGAAAGACGCTCTACCATGTCGCGAGTAGCGCAAAACGAGGATATCTGCTCGATAACTGCATGCCGCTCGGAGATCTCTCGACAATCGTAAGCGGTAAGCAGGCGACCTACCACGTATGCCCGCTTTCCAGTATCGGGGCACTTACTCTAATTCACTCACTCAATGAGCTGACGATCCGTGAACTGGATAAACGTGGAATTACGCATCACGTTTTACAGAATATGCATCTAGGTGAAACCCGCGTGAATTACCACGAGTGGCTTGCCGATCAGCGCGAACGCTACGCAAAGGCTCTTTCCAATCCCAACCGCTTAGATCCAAAAATGGCATAAGCAATATGGCTCAAACATTCCTCATTACGGCAAACACAGGCATCGGAGCAGAAACAGCGAGACAACTTGCCCTGCGCGATAAGGAAACTCAGATCTTGTTTACCGCTCTCGACGAGGAGAAGTGTGCATCCCTGGTTGCTGAACTGAATGACCTCGGAGCAGTCAGCACATACTTTGTTGGCGATCTTACCGATACCGACACGGCGCCTAAAGTTGTTGCTGCATGTATCGCTCGTTTCGGCCGCATCGATGGCCTCTTCAATGTCGCGGGCATCAGTGGCCGCCGCTACGGAGATGGGCCAGCGCATGAATGCACGGAGGACGGTTGGTCACGCACAATGGAAACGAACGTCACTACCCTCTATCGCATGTGTCGTGAAACTTTAAAAGCCATGCTGCAACAAGCGCCAGCTCCAGACGGGCAGAGGGGAGTGATATTAAACATGGCGAGTATTCTCGCGGTCAGCCCTGAACCCGATCACTTCGACACCGTAGCATACGCTGCCAGCAAAGGCGCTATCCTCGCCATGACACGCACTATGGCCGCTTCTTATATGAGGGATAAGATTCGCGTGAATGCAATCGCTCCCGCTCTAGTCCGGACCCCTATGAGTGCTCGGGCTTCTGAGGACTTGGAAATCCTGAAATTCATAAAGCAAAAGCAACCACTGATCGCGGACATGATTCCTATGGAAGATGTTGCCTCAGCCTGTGTTTACTTGCTTACTTCCCAATCGCGTTCGATCACAGGCCAGGTGCTTGCGGTAGATGCAGGATGGTCGCTTGCATCGCTGAAAACTTGTTGAAAGCTGGAAGTGCCCTCGTGCTGATATAGCGGGGAACTGTCTAGAGAATACAGAGAAGATTTGGAAATTGACGAGCAGGTTTGCGCTCTCTAAGCGGGAACTCGACAAGAACATCTATGGCATGGAATCGAAACTGAGCTACCTAAGCGCATGCGAAACTTTGCCTGCCGATTGTTTTCTGAGGCTCCCCATTCCGATCTGATCCAACCTTTGGATTCCAAGGGATAGAGCCCGGATAGATGAAACAAACCTACCAACATGGATACCTTCGGCGAAGCAAAAGAAAAACCAGCGCCGACCAGTGGGAGTTCCTCTGGAGAGAACGCGACGAGAGCGGAGTCATGCGGCGGCGTACGGCGATTCTCGGAACGATCGAAAAGTATTTAGACGAAAGCGCGGCTCAAGCGGCTGCGAACGGCCTTCGAATGCGCATAAACGCGGACATCTTGCGCCAACGCCAAACACCTATTCTGATCAGCGATTTGATCGATCACTACATCGCAACTCATCTCTCAGCAGAGGCAGGTTCCCGCTCTATCTACCGAGGAACGGTTGGTCGATGCAAAACCGAAGCTTCGCGCAGGCCGTTCCTCTCACTCACCGAGTGGCAGCGGATCTATGGATATGGAAGAATCAACTCCACACTCGCAGCCCGACGACTGGATCTTCGCCAGCCGCGTGCATCAGGGATGTCGACCGATGTGGCCTGGAACTGTTCTGCAGAAGATCATTCAACCGGCAGCCCTCAAGGCCGGAATCGGCAAACATATTGGGTGGCACACGTTTCGCCATACCTACTCCACTCTGCTTATCGCGAATGGTGAGAACGTGAAGGTCGTTCAAGAGCTGATGCGCCATGCCAGTAGTCACTTCACGCTACAGTTCTATAGCCACGCTCAGGCGCGAACCAACGTGCGGCGCAACGTCGTTTGGTCGAGGCTCTTCTCAATGAAGAGGAATGGGTTTGGGCGCCTGTTCCGATTGCGCAGGACAAGGCTGATCTTTGAGGCGAATGGAGCAAGACGGAGCAAGACCCGGGGTCATCAGCGCCTGTAAGTTGTTGAAAGGATTGGTGGGCACAGCAGGATTCGAACCTACGACTTCCACCGTGTGAAGGTGTGGCGGAAGTGGACGGATGCACATTGTAAAGGCTTTATGAGCCGGAAGAGCCGGTAAAACCGGCATTCCGGGCTATATTTGGCATCAAATTGGCATCAACTTACTAACCAGTGGGCGAGGGCTGACCGTGGGGGTTCAGCCCTAGTTTTTTGGGAGGAAGAGACGTGGCATATTGTGCGCTCCATTGCGCCAAAACATCGACCAGGCACAACGCAGCGAAACCTAGCGAGCCCGATAGGGAATATTCCACACGTAGCAATTTTGTACTCAGATCAGTTCGCACAACAATGCCGTCCTTCTCCATTTCACGCAAACGTTGCGTCAGCACCTTCTTGGATGCCGCAGGGATCATTCTGTGTAGTTGGCTCAATCGCACAGGGCCATGTTGAAGCCGGGACAGAATTTCGACCTTCCATTTTCCCTGAAGGAGAGTCAGTGCGAATTGGACGGGATACGCCTCAACCGTTCGGCACGAATTGTAAATCACATTCCCTTTGCTCTTTGCCTGCTTCAGCAGGAGGTGAATTGATTCGGATTTTGCCGATCCATCGGGCGCAGCCCTGCGGGCACTCACGCCGAAGTCGAATTGCGCCTGTCCCGTCGCGTCCCGGGCCATTCCACACCGCCTAACGTGAACGACTTCACTCTGATCGAAACCATCGATCTCCTCGACGGATATCGTCCGCTGCCGGGTAAGGGTGATGAGATTTGCTTTTCCAGCTTCCTTGCCAGGGCACAGGATGTCTCCCTGCCTGCCTTGACGCGTGGGATAGCGGCAGAAGGAAGCTTTCGCTGGGCGGCCTCGAACCGCCGTTGGCAATTACGATTGCTCGACTTCCTACTGGGCGTTCCGGTCACCGAGACACCTGAATTAGTCCGTCGCATGGCGAAGCTCAGCGGGATTGCGCATTCTCACTGGCACGAATCAGAGTTGCTGGGCAAGCTTAGGGAGTTTGCCGCGAGCCCCGAAGCTGCAGTCGACGCATCGTTTGAGCTAGGGATGGCGAGTCTGAAAGATGGTCTCGATGCTGACGGAAAGAACGCCGCGTTGTCATCGTTTGAGATCGCCAAAGGGTGGTTTGAAAGGTCTCTCGCGCATTCCGAGGTCAACCCGGAGGCGCAGCTCTTTGTAGACTGCCTGAATCTGCTCGCAGCTTATCAAGCACCTGTTGACAGACAAACCTTCACTGAGGCGGTAAACCGAATATCGACGAGCGCCTTTGAGTTGTCAGCATGGCTTGACACACAGGAGTCGCCTTCCTGGCTGGGCACTCGTCGCCTCGAAACGGTGTATTGGAATCAGCTGGCATTGGCACTGGAGGGGTTGCTTGACCGTCTTGATGAAGCCAGTTGGTGGGAGCCTGCTGCGGTAATCGAGGAACACGTATTGGCGGTGTATGGCGCAAACCGTACTATCCTGAGGCGCGGACCTGATGGGGCCATCAACTCGCTGGTACGTCCGCGGATCACCGCAAGTCTGACAAGGAATCGTGGACAGGCCTACCAGTTGAAGACCTGGCTCCATAAGAACGTGAGTCATGAGTGGGCTGCAGAAGCCCAGCATCTGCTTGACGAGGTCGAACGCATGGCCTCTGGAACGGACTCACCGGTAAACCCTTCTGACGCGGCGATTGAGCAGCCATCGATCGCCGCGCTGATCGACAAAAGAGAGCTTCCGGAATCAGTCAAAAATACTCTGTTGCAGGTGATCAGTAGCGCTATCTCAGTTCATGTAGACAATCTGACAGGAGCTGAGATTGACATCATTGCCGATACGGTCGGGATCGTTGAGCATCACCCTGACTATCAAAAGAATCAACATGCCCGCCGGCTATTCGACACGCTCCTGCTGTGGGTGATTCGTTTTCTCTTTAATCGTTTGGAGGTAACCAAGGCGGACGATCCAACAGTTGAATACCTCTTCCAATGTCCTGATGGGACGAATGTAAAGGAAGATGCTCTCCAGGAAGATTTCTTTCGTTGGCTCACGACGAACGCTGCCGGTTCGGACCTCGAACCAACAAATGTGGGGGGTGGGAGAGCTGACATTAAACTGAAGTCGAGTAGCGAACGTATTGTCGTCGAGGTAAAACGCGAACTCGAGGATTCGTTCTTCGATGCACTGGCAGCGTCCTACCAGGCCCAGGCGACCGATTATCAAAATGTAAGTGTGCGGCTTGGCTTTCTGTTGGTTCTCGATCTATCGAACAACACCGCCGAGGGCACGCCGCATCTTCGGAGCCTCGTTCAAACGCGGTCGGTGCAACGGCCTGGCGAGGATCATCCTCGCCTGTTGGTAATCGTTAAAGTTCCCGGAAACAGAAAGCGCCCCAGCGATTTGACGAAAGCGGCGAAAGCGACCAGAGGGCGATAGCGCGGCTACCCTTGGCACGTCTATCCGTGGCAAGAGCCTGATCTCGTAGAATCGTTCTTTCAGCGGCTCAAGGCGTTTCTATGCCGAGCCACGTCAGGATGACATGGATACCGATTTTCACTTTACACTTCTCGAGAACGGTCTGGATTTTGTGCGCTCTTGCCTTGAGCACCTAAACGCGGCGCAGCGGATTACAGAAAATGCTGGCCAGAAGCGCCATCTGAAGTATGCCCTCATCCACCTCTGCTCAGGTATCGAGTTGGTCCTTAAAGAGCGTCTCCGGCAGGAAGACTGGAGACTGGTGTTTCAAAATCAAGCTGATGCCACTGAGGAAGCATATGAGACGGGCGAGTTTTTCAGCGTCGACTTCAAGGCTTTGCACAATCGTCTGGAAGATGATTGTGGCATCGATCTGACATCGATGCAAAAGGCTGAACTGAAGAGCTTCCGCAGTCGACGTAATAAGGTGGAGCATTTCAACGTCGTAGATACGCTGTTGGCAATGCAATCGAGCACAGCCAAAATGGTTAGCTTTTTAGTGGACTTCATCGATCAGAATTTCGAAGTCGATGAGTTCGAAGAGGAAGAACAAGAGCTCCTTACGGAGATCCGCAATAGCCTCGGCAGCTGCGCAGCCGTCGTACAGGAGCGAGTGGCGCTCATCAGACCAGAAGTGATGGGGCTTCATTCAGCCATTCAGTGCCCATCATGCCTCCAAATGGCAATGAATGCTGACGGCGGCGCCGTGAGGTGTTTATTTTGTTTCTTCGCTCCAGACCCGTCCGATGCTGCAGAGGAGTATGTAACGAACATACTCGGCTATCCCAGCAGATTCGAAGTGGAAAAAGACGGAGGTGAGTGGCCGGTTCGCACTTGTCCCGAATGCGGCCACGATACGTTCGTGACGGCGGTGCCGGGCAGACACGATTCGCGCGATTTCTATTGCTTTACCTGCGGATATGAAAATAGCTCAGAACAGATGGAGATCTGTCACGACTGTGGAGAATATTACGATCATGACGGCGAGGCCGGATCTCATATATGTGCTGAATGCTTTCACGCGAAAGTATCCAGGGATGATTAGTTTGCCCGTCTACGGGCGAGCCAAATTCCAGTTCGTCAAGGATTGAATCTCGATTGGTGCCAACAGGCCAAGGACTCATCAAGCACATGAATTTTGCGAAAATGTAAGTCGATGTCGTAAGCGGAATCCGCTTCAGAGATTAGGTTTGGTCTGAGTATCATCGATAGGTATTCGAATGTCTCCGGCCACATTTTTGGCAAGTTCTTCGAAGTCGCGAAGAATCAGGAATCCGTTGACGCCGACTAGTTACTTCGATAGCGTGGGGTTTGACCTCTGCCGTGGCAAATTAGCCTAATTTGACTCGCTTTGGACCTCTGCCGATCAACGGCGACAGCCAAACGGAGGTTGACTTCCGCCGCGCAGCGGCAGGGGTCTATTTCCGGCGGTCTCTGTCTGTGCACGGCATCGCAGGATGAGTAACGGAAAACGCGCTTTGCGGAAGTAATCCGCATCGTTTCCGGTTCGATGAGCGCATTGGTCTGAAGTCAACAGTTGATGTCGAACTGTCCACAGATCGCTGAACACTGGCCGACTTCTCATTTTTGATCTCCTTAATGGAGAGTACTCAGGAATTTCTTCATCTCATCGATGACTTGTTGCTGGTTCGAGCGGTACACGTAGTGATCGGCATTAGCAATCCGCACGACTCGGGCACCGGGAACTCCATGTTGAAATGCATCGGCCTGGGCAGTGCAGCGAGCAGTGTCCGCCGCAAGCCGCTCTGCCCTACGATTAGGATCGTTCGGAAAGAAGCGGCTCCAATCGTGAGGGCACACAAGTATTGCGAGTACCGGGACAGGGATTTTGGTGTATTCCTCGACACCGAAGTTCAGCGCAGCTTGAATGGGTGCCCGCTCTCATCCCACGCACGAATTCGCGTGCCTTCTTTATCGGCCGAATGCTAGCCCGTTGCGTCTACCCATCGCATTCCAACGGCTCTGCCATCGGCCCCCCGGCGTTTGTTGCCAATTGGAATAGGCCATCCCCTTTTCGTCCGTCGCGAAGACCTGCAGCCGTCCGTCATTGGTGTTGCCCGCAACAAAGACTGAATCCGTCAGATTCACGCCGTTTCCTCCGCCGATAGCCGCCCAGGTGTCTCCCCAGCGGCCGTCCGCTTGTTCTGCAAGCCTGTAGACTTTTCCGTTCGATCCTGCGGCAATCAGTTCGAAGCGGCCGTCCGAATTCTGCATATTTACGAAGCCGGAGCGCAATGAAGCTCCACGCACGACAGGCAGCGCCGACCAGCCACGCCAGGCTCCTTCCCGCGATTCCTGTGCGATGCTCCAAATGTTTCCGCCATGGTCACCACCGCTCCGATCCAGTGCGAAGACCGCCAGGTTTCCTGCCAGGATTCTGCCCACCTGCAAGCCCGGCTGGAGAATCTGCCCGTGCGGCGCGCCGAGACAGGACCAGTACTCGTCCCAGCCATTCTCGAGCGTCTGCCCGATCCGCCACAGCGCCGAGTGCGCACTCCCGTCCAGCACGAAGACGTCGATTCTCCCATTTAGATTCTCCGCTACCGCAAAACCGCGCTGCACTCCCCCCGCGAGCTTCGGCAGCATCTTCCACGACGACCATGCCACGCCGGGTGCCGCCTCCGTTGACATCCACAAATCTCCAGCCCCATCGAGGCCGAAAACGCTCAGGCTCCCATCAGCATTCTGCGCCGCCTGCACTCCACTCAGTGAACGGCCTGATCCTCCCAGAATCACCCACCGGCTCCAAGTGCCGCCCGACGTTTCCTGGCGAGCCGTGTACACGCCCTGCGCAGTCGCGGCGAAGGCCTGTAGGGTATTGTCCTGATTGCGAGCGATGGCCAAACCGCCGCTCACGGCTGGCAGGCCGTCCGAGAATTCATCACTCCAGTTGCTCCAACGATTGGCAGCGCTGTTCGGCTCGGTTACCAGATCGCCGCCGGTCTTCTGCCACGCATGCCAAGGCCGCCCCTGCAGGTCGGCGGCGAAGATTTCTAGCGCGCCGTTCTCGTTGATGCCGATGGGCCCGGCGTAGCGACTGCCGGCATGGAAGCGGACAATCACGGCCGTTGCGGGCTCGATCATCAGCGTCACGTGGCCGGAAACATCGGCGCTTTGCGGAGTCCAAACGCCACGCCACTGCTCCCCGGTATTGGCAATCGTCGCACCGGCGAGTTGCGCGGCTAGACGGGTTGAATCGCCAGGAACTCCCGATGACAGCATCATGGTCGCGACGCTCGCCTTCGCGAACGGCTCCCCCTTCGGAATAATGATCACCCGGGCCGCATGTTCGGGCTTGTGACCCTGCATTTTGTTGATCACTGTGATGTACAGATCTTGCCCGGCGCCCACTGCATACGCCGTCAGGCTCCAATCCTTCGGCGCATCAACAACGCGCACGGATGTCTGCATAGGGTAGCCGTGGCCGCCGAGGTTAAAAGCTTTGATGCCGTAGCCTTTCGGAGTAGCGTAGTAATCCCCGCAGGGACCTTGGGCGCAAATCCCGGGCGCCTTCCAAAGATTGTTCCGCGGGACGAGCGTGTCGGTATAAATCCACTGGTTATTATGGAAGTTCACGCCGCTTGCGCCGTGCTCGGCCCACCAGTGCATGTAATCGAGCGCCCACAGCGCCGAGGCAAACGAATTGCTCCCACCGGGAACGCCACCCAAGTAATCGTTCGACTCCGTGAGCCTGAATTTAGTCCCAAGCTTGCGAATGGGCTCGTAGTCGTTCTTGTAGAGCCAAGAGTAGGGCGTGTAGACCAGTTGCCGGTCATGCGGAATCCCGGACGGCTGCGCAGGTTCAGGCGTGATCTCATCGGCCTCCAGCCACGCAGGAGAAAGCATGTTGGCGATGCCCTCCGCGGCTGTGAGTGTGTACTCGCCGGATGCAATTCCACCGCCCACGTAGTAATGGCCAAACGAGGCCAGAAAGTTGATTTTCGGGTCGCTCTTCTCGCAGGTGGCCAGCAATTCCGGCCACGCCGCTGTCGTAAATCTCGATCCGCAGACGTTGCCATTGAACCGCGCCTCCAACGTATAAGAGAAGGCATCTGGACCTGCGACAGGAACATGCGCCAGCCCCGGTTTCGCAGTGATCGCGCCGATGTACTTCCACCACTCGTCTAGATACGAGGGAAAAGCACTTCCGGCATTGGTCATCGCCTCGGAAATGCCGACCTCATACATCGCCGGATCGCGGATTACGAGATCCGGAGCCGACTTGCCCGAGCGCGCCTGCGTGCAGCGCGGATCGTCGCCATGGTACGAGCAGCCCTTGCCCGAAATGCAAGCGCACTCGCTGCTGTTAGTACAGAAGCTATGCGCCGTGTGGTAATCGTCCTCATTGCCGGTACTCAGCGCAGCGATGTTCTGCCAATAGTGGCTCCAAATGTACTGCGCAGTCTCAGCACTTTGTTGCGCCAGATCGGGAATCCTGCACGAAGCTGGATTGAGCATCCGAAACTGGTAAATGATTTTGAGATTAGCCTGCTGGGCAAAATGAAAGAGCGCATCGAGATCGGCGCGGGTAGGAAACGGTGTCCGGCAGCCATCGCCTGTTGCGGCACCCACGCGCAGGCTCTTGATGCCTATTTGCTGGAATAGGGCGAGCGGTTGCGGATTAGCATCTGGATCGAAGAGGTGGACGCCGGTCGCGAGGCCATTGGTACCCGGCATTACGCTGGTGATCTCAAAGCTCAAACCGGCAAAATCTGGCGCGATCGGCTCGCGCTCCGCCATGCTCAGGTAATCGGCATTCACCGAGATTTCAACCTTCGTCTGCGCTGCTAAAACCCCGGGCAGTAACCCCAGTATCCAAATGACGTACACAGTCGCATTCCGCTTCAAATCTCCCTCCGATTTTGAGTTGTTGCATAGTCGTATCCCCTGCTGGGAGCAAAAAATGCGTGGGTCGATCTGCGTAGCGCATGCATTCGAAAAAGTTAGACCTGCGTCTCTTCCTGGCTCGGAGAGCGATTAGAAGTTGAATCACGCTCAGATCTCCAAGGCAGGGATCTTTTGAAGTGGTTATCTTGTCGAATTTGTCGAATCAGGGTTGGCCTGGATAAAAGGCAAGGCTACTGCCTCCAAAATTGGACCAGCCATTCCAGCCGCCACCGGTAGAAGGTTGCCAGTCCGACCAGACGCTGCCACTGCTATCGACGGTGAATAGCTGAATGCGTTCGTCTTCGGTGCTGCTCGCAACCAGCTTTGGATCAAGACCGCTGCCGCCCATATCGGTCCAGTTGCCACCAAAACTACCGCCAGCGGAGCCTTGCTGCCAGATATTCCAAACGTCATTAGGTGATTGTGTCGATATGCCGAACAACACCAGGCGACCGTCCTTGTTTTGTCCTATGACGATCCCCGGTTTGAGCGTCTTGCCGGTAATCTCAGTCCAGTTCGTGTTCCAGCTCCCGCCGGCCGAGGTTTGCGCGTTCGTCCAGACATTGCCGAAGGAATCTACACCAAAGAGCTGCAAGTCACCACTAAGATTTCGCGCCACTGCCAGTTGGGTATTCAACTGCACGCCAGTCAGTTCCTGCCAGCCGCTCCAGCCAGCCCCGGTGGTCTTCTCCCAGCAATGCCAGACATTACCGGAGGAGTCGGCGCCGAACAGTTCCAGGCGGCCATCAAGGTTGTGGGCCACGACGTATCCAGGCTTAATTGTGGGGTCTCCGCTTCCAGTATTTAGCGGGGTCCAACTGGTAGCCCAGCCTATTTCAGGCGCGTTTTCGGAAATGGTATAGATCACACCATTGCTGTTGAGACCAAAAACACTCAAGCTGCCATCGGGGTTATTCCCGGCTGCCAAATTTGCCAGACCCAGCCCTGCGCTGCTGGTCATGTCGGTCCAGGGCGTCCACGCGCCCCCGCCGGGCGAAGGCTGCTGAGTCCAATACACATCTCCGCTCGTCGGCACGAAAGCTTGCAACGTGTTGTCCTGATTCTTGACAACTGCGCTCCCGCCTATCGAACTGACGCCGCTGAAACCTGAACCCGTCCAGCCGTTCCAATCCATTGAGGGACTTTGCGGTACGTTGGCGGCTTTTTGCCAGTCGTGTTCCACGGCGCCGCCAGATCCAATAGCAAACATCTCCAACGCGCCGTTCTGGTTCATCTGGATTGGCCCGGAGAGTTCGCCTGCGGCGTCAATCCTCACCACTACCGCCGCAGCCGCGGGTACAGATAGAGTCAGCGAGCCGGACGTGTCGGGTGAGAGCGGCGTCCATCTGCCAAGCCAAGGTGAGTTGTTGCTGATGGTCTGGCCGGCTAGCGTCGCGGCTTTTGGAGTCGGATCGCCGGCTGTGCCGGACGTCAACGTCATGTAGGCGCCGCTGGCCGTGCTGAAACCCGTCGGCTGAATGGTGAGGCTGACTGTAGCGCTGTTACCCCTCACACTGTTTGTTTTATTGATGAAAGTTACATAGCTGGTAAGTCCGGAACCAACCGCATAAGCGGTGGCTTGACTGGTTGGGTTTAGTGAATCAGTAAGAGTCACGGTCTCAGCATAGCCGTGGCCACCCAGGTCGAACGCTTTGAGGCCGTATCCCTTGGGGGTGACTACCCAATCATCGCATGGTTCCGATACACCACTGCTGTTTTGGCAGCCTGCGGGCAGATAGCCGGCACCACCATTGGTGATCGTTACGCCTGTAACCTCATATTGCGTAGGATTAGTGCCCGAAATCGGGGCCGTTTGGACCGTGGCAGTTGCAGTTGTGCAACCAGTGCCTGAGCACGGAGGATCAATCGTGACTGCGGTGGGCGCGGTGGTGTAGACTCCCCCGTTGTTCACGGTGATTGATGTCACTTTGGACCCCGTGCTGCTCACAAATGCGCCTGCATTTCCGCAGACCGACGGACAGTTGCCGCCAGTAAATTTCACCACAGGTGGCTGTCCATAAGTGGCAGGAAGGTTGCCGGGCAGGATCGTGTCCGAGTAAAGCCACTGATTGTTATGAAAATTGACACCCGCCGCTCCATGCGCTGCCCACCAGTGCATATAATCCAGCGCCCAGAGCGCTCCGGTGAAAGTGTTGCTGGCGCCGTCGATGCCACCGAGATACGCGTTCGATTCCGTCAGGCGATAAGCCAAATTGTGGCTCAGCACTGGAGCCAGATTCTGGTTGTACAGCCACTGATAAGGCGTATAGGGTTCGAGACCGTATGGCCCCGTAGCGAGTTGTGGTCCGCTTCCGGTGTCGTTGTCCACCCAGTCTCCTGAGAGCATATCTTCGATCGCCTGGGATGGCGAAAGGTAAGACTCAACGCCGGCAGTAGTCCAACAATGGCAACCTCCAACATACAAATGCTGGGTGACGGAGCTGATCTGAGAGGCAAGGATGCCGCCCGAAGTGGCTTTGCAATCGGCAAAGCCCTGCGTCCAGGAGACACCATTGGGATAGGAGGTGCCGCAGGAACTCCCAGTATAGTATGAGCTTGTACTGTAGGATCCCGTGTCGGGGGAGGCGTAACTTTCCGGAACCGTTTGGTCGATCGCGGAAGCGAACTTTTGCCAGTCGGTTAGATAAGACGGAAGACCCGATATATTCGGGTCGGTCCCACCGTTCCCGGAGAGGAAACCGGACCAGTCCTGCTCGTTGCCGATGGAAATGGCTTGGAGCGAGGACTGGTACCCTGCCGTCGAGATATAGCCCGCGATTGCAGCATCGTCGGATGGCTGGGGGCAGTAGTAGGGCTGCGTTCCGGATTGGTGGCAATAGATAGGAACGGAATAGATGACATGCACGCCGGCCAGGGGCACCCATTGAAACAATGCATCGATATCGGAGTTTGTTGGATGGGAACCATTGACCGAACTGCCGCCAATGCGCAAATTCTTAAGGCTCAGGTTCTGAAAGAGAGTGATCAGTTTGGTGTTGTTGGGAGACCAAAAATTGCCGACGACTCCTCCCTGGTTGACGTTTGACGTTACGGTAGCTGTTTCAAATCCGAGCCCGGCGAAATCCGGCGGGATGACATAGTTACGCGACGTGGTGTCCACCGTGACCGAAGCCGTTTGCGCATAGATGCAGCCCATGCTTAAAACAGTGGACAACAATATCAGAGCGCATTTCAGAATTCGGTGCTTGCCTGACATTATTAGCTCCTCATATCTGCGTGACATCTTCCGCTCGTTATGTTGCGTTGCATAAGCAGCCGAGACAAACATGCCAATCAGAAGAAGAGCTTCAGCGCGAGCTGGCCGATACGATAGCCATTGCGGTCGCCTGTGATTTTGCTAAAGCCGCTTGTTGTCCAGTTAAGTTGCCCAGGATTGCTGAACTGCGGATGATTCAGTGTGTTGAAGGTCTCCAAACGGAACTGGAGTGAGGTCTCACGGCCAGTGGTGAAGTTTTTGAACACAGAAGCGTCGAGATTGTAGAAGCCCGGCCCGCGCACCTGTTCTGGTGCGCCTCCAAGAGGCGAGAAATCGGTCTGCCCAATTGCTGTTGCAGCCGGTGGTTGAGCGAATGCGCTGGGGTTCAGCCATTGTGTCACGTTATGCGGGCCGGCGTAAGGATTCTGTCCCGGAACCAGATTCGCATTGCAGCCGAAGTCCGAAGTTGTGCGAGTTGGGCAGCCGACGGTGAAAGGTTGGCCGGTCTGGAACGTATAGATGAAGTTGAGTTGCCATCCGCCGATCAAGGCATCGGACAATCTATTGATACTGCTCAATAACTGCCGTCCCCTTCCGAAGGGCAGAGCGTATTCTCCAGAGACGTGTGCTACGTGAGTGGCGTCGTTCGTGCATAGGGCATAATCCGGGCCAACGCCAAAGCCTTTCAGCCATTGGGCGCGAAATCCGTAGTAGCCAAACCCTGAGCCGCCGTTGGACATGCACTTACCATAGGTATAGTTGGCCAACAGTACCAAATTGTCTTTGAACTGATGCTGATAAACAGTCTGCAAGGAGTTATAGTTGCTGATCCCTATCGTTGCTACATTCTGCATATTAGCCGCGAAACTCGGGAACGGGCGGTAATTGGTTTGATTGACGTTCGTGGGCAGGATTTGAGACGGGGAATTTTGGGATCCAAACACATCTGAATTTCGTCCCAGCGACCCGACGTACCCCACCTGAATTGAGTCCCGATTTGTAAATTGGTCTTGAACAGTAAAGTTCACGCTTTGTACATAGGGAGTCTTGTAACCGTATTGCTTTCCGGAGAGCGACAATCCTAACCCGGACACTTGCGATGGATCTTGCAGATTAATGGCATTGAATGTGTTCTCCATTGTTGCCACCTGGCCATTCGGGAGCAGGTCTGGAGTCTGCGAGGTGAGGCTCGGGCTGTTGATCTGGAACTGGAACGGATAGTTGGTTCCCAGGGTTTGGCCATATCCTACATTGTCGAAAGCGCCATAAGATATGCCATAGCCGGCGCGAACCACAAGGTTCGGCGTAATTCGATACGCAACTCCGAGACGTGGAGCAAAGTTAGTACGCTGCGCCTTATTGACGTCGACGCCGGAAACGCACTGGACGCCGATGTTATAGCTCGCGAGCAGCGCATTGAAGGCTGATGACCGCGCCACTGCGCATCCTTTTTTCGGAATATAGTAGATTCCTCCCGCGCCATCGCCTCCAGCCTCCTGGAAGTTAGCCTGGTTTCCTTGGCTCTCGCCATACGGCGATGAGTAATCCCACCGGACACCAAGGTTCAGAGTGAGCGATGGCGTGGGCCTCCAGTTGTCCTGGAAGTAGGCGGCGTAATAATTCGCAAAGTAATCCGTACCGGCATAGTTTGATCCCGTATAAGAGCTAAGGCCTCCAATGTTGTCGATACCGCCTGGGACCGTAGCGGGACCTGGCGTGAGCAACATCTGCGCGATGCCCAAAAGGTTGCTGTTTGCGTTCGGTACGTCCGTATACGATCCGTTGAAGCCAAATTCACCCTTGCTGTAGGAAGGCTGTGTAATGTCTCCAACGATGTGGTTGTATTCGGCGCCTGCCTTAATCTCGTGGCGGCCGTATACCTTCATTACGTTATCGAAAAACTGCAAACCACTTGTGGTTTGAATGGTAGGCATAAATCTGCGCCCGCCAAAGCTTGTGAAGCCGTTGTAATCAATAGTCGGCAGTCCGCCGTTGTTGGCGATTTGCGGGATGCCCTGAATGCCATACTGCGCCGGAATGCCGAGCGTGCCGGCTGTCGGCATGGTTAAGTTGTGGTCGACATGGTTGTAACCGAAGGTGAAGTCATTTGCCAGTGTGGGCGAGAAGACATGCGTGTAGCCGCTGGAAATCGCATAGTGCGGCTCACTGTCATTCGGAGCTATCTGTAGCGCTCCGCCCGCTATGCCGGGGAAGGGCTGGTATGAATCGTACAGCGCCACGCTTCTGCTGAAGACGCCCCAAATCGAATTGCTGGAATTGATGCTTTCATCGATCCGTACGTCGTACTGGTTCACAGTCGAAGTCGCGGCGGGGGTAACGAAGTAATTGTTCTGAAGGACCGCTTTGGTTGCAGCGGGAAGCAACTGGAGCAGCTTGATCGCCTTTGGATCAATTCTCGCCGACGGAAGGATGTTTAGTTGCGAGGTAAGGCCGGTGAAATCCGTTTTGCCGGCGACACTGCCGCCTGTGTAAAACGGATCGCGCACGTAGCCAGTTCCGGTGGCGACTAGACCCGTGGTGGAATCGACCTGGCCCTTCGTGACCGGCCGCGTTGTTTCCGGGTCGAGGATGGTTCCGTGGGAGAATGTTCGTCCGAGAGCATCCTTAGCCGATCCACTGTTGCCGGTGATCAGGTCCTGAAGGTTGGAGAAATTGCTGCTGCGCATACTGTCTGTGGGCACTGTATCGGTAAACGAGGCCTGCTGCGTGATGCCTGTGTGCTGAAAATCGAAGAAGAAGAAAGTCCTATTCTTGCCGCTATAGAGGCCGGGGATATAAACCGGGCCGCCAATTGTGCCACCCCACTGGTTCTGGCGATACTCCTGCCGCGGCTTGTTGTTCCGTTTATTGAAGTAGTCGTTGGCGTTCAGGGCCTCATTGCGCAGGTATTCCCACACGTCTCCCTTGACCTGATTTGTGCCTGATTTGACCACCGCGTTGACTACAGCACCGCTAAACTGCCCAAATTCGGCGCTGTTGTTGCCGTCCTGCAGCTTGAATTCCTGGATTGCATCCGGAACCGGTGCGACACTGCCGGCCTGGCCGTTCGCGCCCGACTCAAATACGTCGATGTTATTGTCGATACCGTTCAGCCGATAGTCCACCTGGTTTTGGCTCACGCCATTCGCCTGTATCTGGCTTGGGTTATCTGTGTTCGATCCCGTCGTCGCATAGGTTCCAGCGGAGAGCTGGGCGAGGGAGAGCCAGTTGCGGCCATTCAACGGAAGGTCGTTCACCTGCGCACTGGGAATCGTCTGTCCAAGGGAAGCGTCCTGCGCCTGTAAGAGTGGGACGGCAGATGTGACGGTCACTTCCTGGCTCAGACTGCCGAGCTGGAGAGAAATGTCGGCGGTCACCACGCTTTGCACGTGGACCTGAATACCGGTCAAGACGTACGTCTTAAAACCGCGTGCATCAACCTTCAAGGTGTAGCTGCCGACCGGTACGCCTTCAAAGACGTAGGTCCCGCTCGATGTAGAGCGCGTTGTCTGAACTACATTGGTAGCTCCATTGGTCAGAGTGATAACCGTACCTTTAATGACCGACCCCGAAGGGTCCGTTACGGTTCCAGCCACTCCGCCCGCAGCGGTCTGGGTCCATCCCTTGGTGGCGACTAATGCGATGAATACGACACTGGCAAAAAGTACTGCATTGCGAATTCTTCTCATTTTGTTTCTCCCGTCTGCTTATGTGCAGGATGAGTCATGACCCAAACGGTGAAGCGAGTTGCCCTTCCCGCATTCCGGTTCTGCCTGGAATCTGAAGTTTTGTGGGATCGATATTGCCGTTAGGCCGGGGGGCTCGAAACCACCACCGGAAGCGCCAAATTAGATTGCAATCGATTGCGAGAAACGCAATTTGGTTTGCTGTCAAGTGCAATTTTTTCATTCCTGGCTCCTGGCTGCGATCATCTTGCAGCCCGACAAAGTTCCGTTGATTTAGTGGACTGTATAGCCGCAAATGAGCCGAGTCAAGAACCCGGAAGCTGAATTCTATATCTCCGAACTTCGATCGAACCGGAGCCATAATCGTCTATTTTTCTGCTAGATAGACAGCTCAACGATACCCGTTGGAGGTTTCTTTGGGCGCTTTGAAAAACTAAAAAATCGACTCATTTCTTAAAATTGGCACCGGCGCCAGTGCCAGTCGATGTCGAAAGTGGGCCCTTGAGCCGGAATGGAAGTTTTGCGAAGGTGTGGCCTGTGAAATCCGCAAGCGTTATCATGAGGGGCTGAGCGAATCTTTAATGCGCCGCGTCACGGGCCAGAATCGGTTGCTGGAACCGAACAAAGCAGCACATCCTTTGGACACTCTGTGTCGCCGGCTTCGGCAGGAGTCCTCCGCGCACAGTGTTGGGAGCCTGCGCAGCAGCGAAAGTTCGTCTGGAATTTGTGCTCCGAATGGGATACAAATCCTGCTTCAGAGCCATGAATTTGGAGCCGTGGCGGGAGAGAATGTGGCGCTAGCCGAGTCTCCGTTGGGAGGACATCACGAGCAATTGAAGACGCCGTGATTCAAAACGGCGAGATCCCGTTCTCATCCCGTGGTGTTGCACCAGAACTGGCCCTCCGTTATCCGAACGGTCAGCGCAGCGTGATGATTGGTACTACCACTATACGGCCAAGGCTGAGATCTGTTAACACCTCGCATTGGCGCGAAACAAAGGCCCATTAATTCAATCGATTAGACACGATTGTCGATTGTCCATATCAGCCAGCGATTCGAGCGGAGAAAATCAAATGCAAGCGAACGGCGAATTGGGAATCGGCGCTTATTACCAGTTTGATAGTTACACACTCAATCCGAATAGAAGAACTCTCACATATGGCGATAAGCTCGTCGACCTGACACCCAAAGTATTTACGACTCTTCTTGTGCTTGTTGAAAACCGGGATAAAGTCCTGACAAAAGATGAGCTGCTCACCATCATTTGGCCAGATCAGTTTGTCGACCAGTCGAATTTAAGCCAAAACATCTCGGTTCTACGTAAAAGCCTTGGCGAGGCCGAGACCGGAAACAAGTACATCGCAACGTTTCCAGGACGCGGGTATCGCTTTGTCGGCCGCGTAGAGGTCAAGCGTCGCCGCGAAGAAGTTCGCGTTGCGCCGCCGCCCAATCCTGCATCCACTGCTGTAAATGCACTTGAAGCAGCTCCGGTACACGAGGGCCTCGCCTCGCCGTCTGACAGATGGAAGAGAATGCTTCGTTATTGGACTTCCAGGAGCATCGTGGCTCTAAGCGTTGTCAGCCTCGTGGCAATTATCGCATTCGTAATCGGCGATAATATCCGCCATTCCAGACTTAGAAGCATCGCTGAAGACAAAGCGCCTGCAAGGATATATGCCCGAATGAACGCCGGGCTGGCGCAACCGTCGTGGTCAAGGGACGGGAAAGCGATAGCATTCGTCGCTATGGACCTGAGCAATACTCGCTCCGCAATCTACTTCCAATTGAAAGGGGACATTCAACCGCGCATGGTTGTGTCAGATTCAGGGCAATTCAGCAGTCCTGCCTGGTCACCGGACGGAAGGCTGCTTGCATTTTTGCATTTTGAACCTGACACTGCAGACCTTGTCATTTTCGATATGCAAACAAAGTCGTCTAGGGTATTAACAAGACTCTTTGCGCACCGATATGGATTGAATTATCGTCATTTAGACTGGTCTCCTGACGGGAAGTTTTTAGTCGTCGATGATAAGACTCATGATTCGGAGCCTTTTAGTCTCTATCTCATTTATGTTGAGAGCGGCCAGAGAGTTCGGCTGACTTATCCCGATTCGGACATGATTGGAGATGTTTCGCCGAGAGTTTCTCCGGACGGTACAACAGTTGCATTCATTCGAGACATAGATTTCTTTGAACAAGATGTCTATATAACGAGTGTACAAGGGAGAACCTATCAACGAATTACTTCGGCTCACACGCTGATAAGTGATGTCGGATGGAGGACAAACAAAATATTAGCGTTCGCCGCAGACCACGGTAATGGCTTCAAATTTTGGCAAGTCGATCTGACTAGGCTAAACCAAACGGAAGCCTTAGCATCGCGAGTAGGCTCTGATAGAGCATTGCAGTTTTCAATCGCGCAGAATGGGCAAGTGATTGCATTTTCGGACTACAGTCCGAATCTTGATATTTGGTCAATCGATGTCACAAAGCTGTCTAATCGCTGGGTCCCGGTAATTCAAGCCCCGGGAGAAAACATTCGGCCTTCTGTATCGCCCGACGGAACGCTTCTTGCATTCTTGTCCAACGTCTCCGGAGAATTTAAGATTTGGGTGAGTCGAATTGACGGGACAAATGCTTCGGCAGTATCCACCGGGGCACTCATTCCTGCCTCGTTCTGTTGGTCTGCCGACGGGAAATCGCTTATCTTCTCACCACAGCGTGTTCATGGATTGTATGAAGTGCCGGTGCACGGTGACGCTCCGATTCGACAGATCAGCTCTATCTATACTGATCCGCATTCCGCCACTGACGGAAAATCGTTGTTTGTGCGAGCCCATTTTTTCATATATCGCGTTCCGCTCATGGGCGGAACCGCTCAGGAAGTGACAGAGCAAGGAGGCGCGCCGATCGCACAATCGCGAGATGGCCAATACCTGTATTTTTCTCAGGGCCGAATGAGCACGACGATCGCCCGCGTCGATCTTCGGACTAGGCATCAGGATGAAATTACTCGCTCACTCGTGCCCGGGTACTCGGGCGCGTGGGCCCTTAGCTCATCAGGTATCTATTTTCTTGGCCAGGAACAGAATCAGACGGCGGTCAGGTTTTTCGACTTTGCGACCCATACAGAGGAACATATCGGCGATTTTCCAGGGGGTCTCCCACAAGTAGAAATGTCTGGGTTTGGAACCTCGCCTGATGGAAAGCGCCTTTTGGTAGTTCGTGCAGACCCGATGCCATCAGACGTGGAAACCACGATGTTCTCATCCGACTAAGACTAGAAATCGGGCGGCAAATAACCGCGAGTTTAATGCGTCATGCAGTCGCCCGATTTTGGAAGAAAGAATCCGGCCGATGCACCTGACGCGCTCTCGACAATTCACTGTGCTACTCATGTAAGCGCAACAAGACTTGGTCTGGGACTGATGCCCAGGCTTTTCCTCCATTTCGGGTCTCTTCTCTGCGCGGGTTTTCGCGCCGGACATCTCCTTTCTCGTCGGGAAATCATCCGAATGGGTGCTTCAATAGGTACTGACAAACGGGCTTCGATCCAGCGATCTACTGGGGATTGGATGGATTTCGATTAGCGGTAAATCGCCGATGCGCTCATCGATCAATACGGACACATGACTTTCCACATTTCCGGGGTTCTGAGCGGATTGCAGGCAATACGGAAGCGAACCGATATTTGTTTAGATCTCCGATTCAACTGGCCCGTTGTGCTCTCTTGGCGCGGATGCTATCGGTGGCATATTCGAGCTGACAGTCGATGCCAGCCCTTCTTTGCTGCCAATCAAATCTAACCTGTTCGTCGGGCTCGATGGGCGTCCCTTCAAGAACCGTGCCTTTCCATGTGTAATAGGCACCAGTCGGCAACGCCAGTCGGAACCCCTGGCCAACTTTAACGGAAGTGGCGGAAAGGAGCCGACCCGCAGTTTTCTCACCAATGATTCTGGCCAGATTGTTCTCTCGTGCAAAGGCTACGATCATTTCAGCGGCACTCGCAACCTTCGATGAGCACGCGGAAGAAGCTGAAGAGAAACTGCCGGTTTTCTTTGGTGGGCAGGAGCGAGAAGGGGTTGATGGTGAAGTCGCGCGAGTCTTGGCCGACTTCCAGATAGCTGCCGCCAAAGATGGTCGTGAGCGATTGGAAGCTGCCGCCGATATCGAAGATGAAGGTGAACGGCTTGTACTTCTGCGCGTTCTGCAGAAGGAAGTTCGAAAGATAGCTCTTGCCGCTCCCTGTCATGCCGAGAATCAGCGTGTGGGCCACCTCGCCGTTATGCAGATTCAAAAAGTAAGGCGTGCTGTTGTCGGTCTCCAGCACAGCCAGATACTCCGTGCCGAGGTGAGCGTTGGTCTTCTCGCCCGGTAGGATCGTGAAGAGGAAGCTGAGGTCGGCGTAGTTGGAATTCAGCAGGTAGAGTTTGCGCAGGTTCAGCGCGTAGTTGCCGGGGACGGTGGCGAAGTAGGCGTTGAGTTGGTTGTACGTCTCGGCAAATAGGTTCCCGTCCGCGTTGGTGAAGACGCCGGTGAACTCACCGACTAGCTGCTCAAGTTCCTGCTTTGAACGGCCATACAGCACGATCGTGAGGGAAGCTGTAGCCGCCGATCACGATCGCAATCAAGCTGGCGACCTTGGCAACGGTTCCTGTGAAGAGCGTTTGGAGTGCCGTAAAGCCGCTGTCAAATGGAGAACCCGATTGAGCCTGCGCAGCACTGGTGAACACGAGCACCATGAGGAGGAGGGGAGTAGTTCTCATACGAAGCAGGGTGGATAGTGGATGGGTGGGATGTTTGGCGAGATGAAGTCGGCGCGGCATGTTAGCTCCCTTCTGACGGCTTGAATTGGGTTGTCATCTTAGGAAACCTAGAGCCGTTTTTGGGATTCGTCCAATACTTCCTTGCTATTTCGCCATAGCCTTTGTCTATGGCGTTCCCTCTCATGCCAGCAACTTCAACTGCTCGGGGCGAAGGTTTTCTGAAGGACGTTTCTTTCGCCCAAAGTTCTGCCAATTCTTCTGGAGGAAGCGCTCGATGAATGGCAACGCAATATGGTCCGCACGACTCCGGTGTACGAAGGCCGTATCGACTGTCCAGTTGACGCCTGCAATGGCTTCTACCGCAAGGAAGTGATCGATTCCACAACCGAAAACGTCCGATCTGTTCGCGTGTGCGTTCGGCTCGGCCTCAAATCGCAGATGACGAAGCTGAAGGCGCGAGATGCGCTGAAGGCTGAGATCGCCAAGCAGACCGGACAACTCGCGGACGGCAGAGTTCTGAAAGACGGATCTGTCACATTCGAGTGGTTCGTTCGCAACCGCTACTTTCCGCTTCGGCAGGGAGATTGGCGGCCAGAAACGGCGAAGGAAAAGACAGCTCAGATTGAAATCGATTTGATCGGGAAGTTCGGCTCCCGAACCATCGAGTCAATCGACAAGTTTGAGTTGCAAACGCATGTGAACCACTTGGCTCGCACGTACTGCCAAGACCGGGTAAAGCAGGCGCGATCCTATCTCAAGTCCATCTTCGACGAAATAATCGAGCAAGAGTTTTTGGTCAAAGATCCGACCCGGACGCTGAAGATTCCCAAGAACCTTCGGCCGAAGGACAAGCAGATTCTGACTTGGGAACAGATGCGAGCCATTCTGGCGAAAGCCGCCCGAAGAGATCGCCTGATTCTCATGCTGGATATGACGGACGCTCTTCGTCCCAGTGAACTCTTTGCTCTCCGACGACGCCAACACGTTGTCGCTCACAGAAACGGTCTACCGCCGGGAACTGAGACCCTACGGTAAGACCCCAAAGAGTCTCGGCAAGATGCATCTACCGGATGACCTCGCCGCCGAACTCAGGCAATGGAAGCTGGAGTGCCCCGATCCCTCTCCGGATGCGTTCATGTTCCCGAACGCCGCCGGCGGTCTGATCGACACTTCCAACTATCGAAGCCGAATCCTAAAGCCTTTGGCAGACGAACTGAGGATTCCTAAACTGAACTTCCAGGTGCTCCGGCGGACCATCGCTACCAGGGCACAGAATCTGGGGTCAGTGAAAGACATCCAGTCGCACCTGCGGCACTCGCGAGCAGACACCACGGCGAACGAGTACATGCAGGAGTTGCCAGAGAGTGTGCAGCAGATGGTAGGGACGGTCTATGCGATGCTCACATCAACGGCGACACAACAGCAGTAAGCGGGGCAGGTTTGAGCCGGGAAAAACCGGCGGAATTGATGCCAGACGGTAAAGTTTGGCATCAAATGGCATCAAGTCTCCCTCGCCAATGTCGCTAAGTTGTTGATTTTATGGTGGGCACAGCAGGATTCGAACCTACGACTTCCACCGTGTGAAGGTGGCACTCTACCGCTGAGTTATGCGCCCGGGCCGGAACGGCGAAGGTGTCTCAAGAATACCATCTGCTGGCTCCCCGGCCAACTATCGGGACCGGCCACCTTCACGGTCGTATCTGCCCGAAAAATAGGGCCTCCGGCGTACAATTGTGCAGCAGCAATGCGCTTTCCTCCCCCCAAATCCGGTAATGAGCGCTCCGAGAAGCTCCCCTCTATGGCCGGACCGGATGACAATCCGGTGAAATTTGGCCCGGAAACGCAACCGGAGGGCGAAGATGGGGTTATGGAGGATATGGCTACTCTGGCTGTCAGTCCGGGACTCCTTGAAGGCCTTCGATCGGCGGAAAACCATCATGCCGTGGGCGATTTCGCCCAGATGGACGATGCCGCGATTATGTTGCAGCTTCGCGCCGGCAACATGGCCGGCTTCGACTTCCTGATCCAAGTACCGGAAGCGCCGATCATTCGCTTCATGTTTCGGATGGTGCACAATCAGGCCGTAGCCGAGGAATTGGCGCAGGAGGTTTTTCTGCGCGTGTACCGCTCGCGCGAGACGTACCGGGCCGAGGCGCGGTTCAGCACATGGCTCTACCGCATCGCCACCAACCTGGGCGTCAACTACGCGCGCGATACCAAGCACGAACGGGCCGCCTCGACCGTCTATCTCGACGAAACCGACCCGGAGACGGGGACGACGCCCGACGTAGCCGATAGCACTCCGGGGGCAGAGTCCCGAATGCTTCGCCGGGAGCGCATGGATGCGATCCGGCAACATGTGCTTGCTCTGCCCGAGCGGCAGCGCATGGCCGTGCTGATGCACAAGTATGAAGGCATGGACTACAAACAGATCGGCGATGTGCTGAAGCTGAGCGAGTCCGCCACGAAGTCGCTGCTGTTCCGCGCATACCAGACGCTGCGCGAGAAGTTGAAGGATTTTATTTAGCCCGATGGGCTGCAAGAGGCGCGCGGGACTTTTATCGGACGCGCCGGAATGAATAAAGGAAGGTTCGATATGATCTGCCACGACTGCAAATCCGCGCTCCCAGACCTGCTGCTGGACCCGTCGGCATCCACCAACGACGCCGTGCGAAAGCACATGGAATCGTGCGCCGCGTGCCGGGAGGAGTTCGAGGCGATTGAGGCTACGTTTGCCCTGCTCGATGCATGGCAGGCCCCGGAGCCTTCGCTCTACTTCGATCAAAAACTTGCAGTACGACTCCGCGAAGCCCAGGCCGAACCGCCTGCGGGCTGGTTCGAGCGTTTGCGCTCGCGGATGATGTTCAACACCGGCCGCCAGTTCCGGCCGGCGATTGCAGGCGCTCTGGCACTGGTGCTTCTGGTTGGTGGCGGCACGTTTGCCGACATATCGCTGAATCGCCAGACCGCCACGCCGCAGGTTTCCGCCACGGTGAACGACCTGCGCATTCTCGATACGAACCATCAGGCGCTACAGACGATGGACCAACTGTTGCAGGACGATAACGATCCCTCTGACACCGACACGGCAGTATCGCCGAGTAGCTAGAGACGGCGGATTTCTTCTCGCGGAAAGGAGTTGGAACGCGGTAATCTTTTTGGGCGGCTAAAACTTGCCCGGATGAATATTCGTGCCTGCTTTCATTGACTATGACGCTCTCCGTCACATCCCGCAGACTGCTGCCGCTGGCGCTCGCCGCGCTGCTTGTTTGCTGCGGTGCGCCGGAGGGCCGGGGTCAGCGATCTTTCCGGCTCGCCCGGCAGTCTGGAGGGGAACACCAGGCCGTGCGGCAGCAGGAACCCGCGCGCCAGCCCGCCATGCGTCCGGCGCCAGCCGTGCGGCCCGGGCAAGGACCACGACGCAGTCAGGAGCACCTGGAACAGTGGATGCAGCAGCACGGCAACATGTCGCTGGCCGATCAGCAGAACGCGCTCGACAATGAACCCGGCTTCCGCAGTCTGCCGCCCGAGACGCAACAACGTTTTCACAATCGCCTGGCCCAACTGAACAGTATGCCTCCGGCCCAGCGCCAGCGCTGGCTCAACCGGACCGAAGCCATGGAGCGATTGACTCCGCCCGAGCGGAAGCAGGTGCGCGGAGCGATGCAGCAACTCGGCGCGTTGCCCGATGACCGTCGCCGGCTCGTTGCGCGCGCATTCCGCGACCTGCGCGAGATGCCCCCCGAACAGCGCCAGACGATATTGAACTCGGACCGCTTCCGCAGCCAGTTCTCCGACCAGGAGCGCTCGACTCTCTCGAACCTGCTGCGCGTCGAGCCGTATCTGCCCATCGAGCGTCCCAACGAAATGCAGCAGACTGGCAAATAATTCCGAGAGTCGCGACATAAGAGAGATAGCCGCCCGAAGGCGGCTATTTTCATTGCGGAGAGGAGATGGGGCTACGAAAACAGGACACCGTTTGCTGTATGGTCCGGCGTCGGGGAATGTCCCTGGACGTCTTGCGATCAAGCCGAACGGAATTGCGGCGAAATGGATCGCAATGCTGAATCAAATCCGGTACATTTCCTGAACGGTCTCCTCCTTCCATAGTGTTTGCCATTCTGCACTCAGGCAGAACCCGTGCCTATACAACTTTCGGAGAACGTACCTCTTCACTAACACTGTCGCCCGCGCCCGTTCAATTCCTGAAGAAGTTCCTGAGCAGGAAGAAGATGTTCGCCGGACGCTCAGCGAGCCTGCGCATGAAGTAGGGATACCACTCCGGCCCGAAGGGAAGGTAGACCCGCACGCCGAACCCCCCGGACACGAGCCGCCGTTGCAGGTCGCGCCTGATGCCGTAGAGCATCTGGAATTCAAAAGCACTCTTCGGCACGCCATGGTCGCGCACAAACGCCAGCATGGCCTCGACGATCGCCTCGTCGTGCGTGGCAATGCCGCAGAAGACGCCCTTGCCATTCTGCTCGAACGTCACCATGCGCTTCATCAGCTTGACATAGTTCGCATCGACGTCGGCCTTCGCAGGAAACGCCACATCGGG
>Ga0207667_10001594_pt1 | contig 28505 bp, 27 predicted proteins | sample KBSCornC52_FD_184301 | JGI IMG/M metagenome (GOLD analysis project Ga0207667, IMG submission 184301) | Corn rhizosphere microbial communities from Kellogg Biological Station, Michigan, USA - KBS Corn C5-2 (SPAdes) (version 2) | ecosystem: Host-associated > Plants > Roots > Rhizosphere > Soil ...
CCCGAAGCGACCACCGAAGCCATCGATTCGGAGGGCTGGTTTCACACGGGCGACATCGGCGAGCTCTCGCCCGCCGGCATCCTCCGCATCACCGACCGCAAGAAAGACATCATCGTCCTCGCCAATGGCAAGAACGTCGCCCCGCAGCCGATCGAGGCGGCGCTGAAGCAGAGCCCCTATGTCGCGGAGATCGTGCTCATCGGCGACAAGCAGAACGCCATCGTCGCCATCGTCGTACCCGCCTTCGACCGCCTCAAAGCATGGGCGAAACAGCGTGAGCTACCGCTCGACCCCGCGGAGCTCATCAAGCACGCCGAGACCCGCAAGCTCATCAAGGACGAACTCGACCAGTACTCCGCCGGGCTTGCCGACTTCGAGAAGGTGAAGCGATTCACCCTCATCGACTCGCCGTTCAGCATCGAGGGCGGCGAGCTCACTCCGACGCTCAAGGTGAAGCGCAAGTTCATCGCGCAGAAGTACGCCCATCTCATCGAACAGCTCGTAAAGTAGCCGAGGCCGCCTCCTGTATCATCACTTTCAACCCGCTTGATTTCCCGGAAGCCGCACTGGCGCCCACGGCATTGAAGCCCGGTGCTTCCGCGTGGTCGTTGAGGTAGTCCTTGCCGCCTTGTACAATCCGCCACGCAGGATGATTCAATATGTCCGCCTGTTGCGACGGCAGAGCCTGCCTCGAATTTCGCAGCGGCCTAAAGAGTGGAGCGAATGGTAGATTGGCATGGGCTGGATTGAATGGGACGAATGGAGACGGGGTCGCGCAAGCGCCGCTATTCGCCGGACCTAACGACGAACGGCGACGGATTGGCGGCTTCGGCGCGCGTGTTGGTTAGCACGCCGCCGAGACCGTAGGCGATAATGTAGAGCGCGATTCCGATGCGGAGCATCGTGCGGACCAGGCGGGGACGGCGGCGGCGCAGGACCTCGAGGACGTAGAGCGGGCCGATGGTGAGGAGCACTTTGGCCGCGATGAACGCGATGATCCCGCCGGCCTGGATGTAGAAACCGAGCAGTGGGTTCGCCTCCACGGCGGCGCCTGACCGCAGCAGCCATACGGTCGAGATCAGGTCGAACAGGCAGAGTGCGCCGAGCATCAGGCTCTCGACCGCGACTACCATCTTCGTGTCTCCCCCATTACCGCGTCACGGCGGCATACAAATCCCGATCCTCGTAACTTCACTGGCAATTGGGCAAAAGACGGCTCCAGCAGCCAGCATGTTCCGCCGATCCTTTAGAAACCCTTAAGAATCTCGGTGATGGAATGGAGAGGAAGGAGTTGTGGCTGGCGGGATGTGGGAGTGGAAGGGCTCAGGACCAGTCAACCGATTCGATGAGGGCCTGCGCAGCGCGCAGGTCAGCCGCGGGTCGCGGCTGGATTGAGGCCAATTCCGTGACAACGGCGGGGGAACACCGATCCTTGCAGCCGACGTGGATGACGCGCGTGGAATTCTCCTGGCGGATCGCTTCGATGCGCTCGCCGGGCTGATAAGGCCGTCCACACACTTCACAACAGAGGGTTGCGGAGCTTCGATGCATTTCGCATTCCCAAGGATTCGGCGCACAAATTTGGTGCAGAGGCATCCGGCAATTGCCAAGCCTGTCGAAGAGCTCGTTCGCCAAAGGGCGCCCTGATTCCGCACGATGTCAAACAATTTGCAGAGATGTCGATTCGGCGCGGTTCCCGCCGCCCAATCACAATTACGTCCGGCGAACCGGATTGTTCGCATGCTTTGCGCGCCATTGCTGCGAAAAGCCCCGGCAATCTTGTCAGGGTATCCGCTCCAGGACGATGGTGACGAGGTCGAAGCCCAGGGCGGACGACTTCTCGTTTTTGCCGAGGAGCTTGAAGAAGACCTGATTCTGGCCCTCCTTCATCGTCAGCTCTCCCATCGCGATGCGGTCTTTTCGAGTACGGGCGGGAGCATAGAGGTCCGCCAGGTCGCCGACCGCATGCTCGTTCTGGTAGAGCCGCACCTCTCCCTGCTCCGGGCCTGTGAGCGCGTCGATGAAGACGCGGTAGCGCCCGGCCGCCGGAACGCCGCAGAGGAACGAGATGGAGTGCGGCCCGAAGACGTCCTCGCCCTCCGCGCGCATCGAGATGTAGCGCTCATCCCGGCCGTTGATTCGCTCGTTCTTCTTCGTGAGGGTCGCACGCTCCATCGAGAACGAGTGAATCGGGATGTACCAGCCGGGGGTGAAGACGAGGCGCGGCGGGTCCGTCACCGTGCGGGCAGCGACCGACGGCAATGGCGCCGGAGTAGTCGGCGGATTCTCCATATAGAGGTAGCTCACTCCGACGTAGTCCGCGTCGAAGTCGTTCTTCTCAGGGGCGTGCTCCTGGTCCAGCTTCAGGCTCTTGTGGAAGGCGTAGGCGTCCGTAAGGAAGAGGCGGTATGCGCCGCTCCGCGCCATCGGCCGGTTGTAGTCCAGGCAGCCGCTCAGCGGATACGAGGCGCGGGCTTCCCATCGGCCCGGCACGTCATACCAGCCGCCGTTGAAGAAGTCCTCGGAGCCGGTGCCGTGAATCGTCAGCTCGCCGTCTATCCACGCCTGGTCGTCGCCCTCGAAGAACGGCGTGATTCCCGGCACGGAGCCCTGCGCCTGAAGCGTGACGCCGACCAGATGGCCGCGCCCCTCCGTCTTCACGTAGTTGAACGGCTCGCCCTTCGTGGTCGGGTTCTCGCGCCGCCAGGTAGCGTAGAATCGGCCCTCGTCTTTCCGCCGCGGCAGGTCCGCGTAGACCACTTCGCTCCGCACCTCGACCGCCGGTCCGCCAGTCCGCTCGTTGGCGATCTCGATCTTTGCCGACCGGTCGAACGGCATGGGGAAGTACATGTAGGCTGTGTCGTCCTCGCTGCCGACCAGCAGGGACCGGGCCGCGGGATCGCCCCACGAATAACCGAAGAAGTCGCCGGCCGGGCAGTCGATGGCGGGCCGCTTTTCGCCATCCCACGTCGCCCGGAGCACGACGGCCCGATCCTTGCCCGCCAGGGCGGAAGCAGGACTGATCCGGATTCCCGCGATTCGCCCACCCCGCTTCGCCTCGAACAATACCGCGGACTTTCCGCCCGCAATCGACTTCTTCGCGCGCGCGGTCTTCAGCGCCGCGCCCTCCGGCGCCACGTTTGCAGATATATCCTGCCGCTGCATCGCGAAGAGCTTCCGCGCCTTCTCCACGTCCGCGCTCGCGCTCGCGAATCCCGCCTCGGTCCAGCTCTCGATCTTCGCGTCGGCCGGATAAGTCGCGTAGTTGATCTGATAGAACTGGACCCGCGGCGCGCGAATCACGACCTTGCACGACGTCTTGTAAGCAAGCGGCATGTAGCTGTAGAACCCGCCCGACCCGAATCCGACGATCGGGGCGACGAACGGCGGCTTCGACCCGTCGAACAGCTCGCGGTAGCGCATCTTAATCCGGGGCTGTGCTTCGCCGTCGAAATAGAACTCGATGGGATCGTCGGTCGGCGTGGGCGTCCATATCCGGTAGATGATTCCCGGCCCCTTCAGGTCCGCAATGACCAGCCCGTCGCCCTCTTTCCGCACGAACGAGTATTTGCCCGAAAATCCGTCGTCGTTGCCGCCCGTCCGGTCGTAGCTCGAGATAGAGGCGACCTGAAGGCTCTCCCTAAACCTCGGAAGCAGGTCGAGCCGGTGCAGCTCGGCGATTCCAAGAATTGGCGGCTCATCCGCTCGTGCGGCGCAGACAGCAGCCGCAAGGAGGGCAAGCAGGGAAGGTATCAACAGGCGCATAGGTGAATTCCTCATCTCGAAGTTAACGGCCCCACCCCCCAGCCCCCTCCCGGTACGGGAGGGGGAGCAATGGCGATAGCGAGTGCGGCCAACCAAAACACTACTCCAAAAACGTTATGTCCCTCCTGCCTCGGAAGAGCGCACTTCATGGCCATTTGTCTATCGCTTCCGTCTCGGGGGTCCTGCCGGGGAGCGCACCCAGCGGCAATCTGTCTCCCCCTCCCGTCTCGGGAGGGGGCTGGGGGGTGGGACCTTACCCGCGAATCGCCGCAACCAGTTCGGCGACGCTCTCTTCCGGCGTCTTCCCGGCCGTATCGACTACGATCGGGGCGGTATCCCACGGATGGTATTCGCGATTCACGACCTCGTCCCACATCGGCAGGCGGAACCCGTCGATGTCGGCGGGACGGGTCTCCACTCTTCGCCTGTGCTCGGCGGGATCCGAGCAGATCACCTCGATCTCGCGGAAAGGCGCGCCGGACTCCGTGGCCGCGCTGCGCCAGGATTGCCGCGTGATTGCCAGCGGGTTGACGGAATCCGCCACTACGTCGAGGCCGTTCAAAAGGTTGTCCGCGGCCACCCGGTAGGCGACCGTATAGCCTTCCGGCCCCGTGATCGGAAGGCCGTAGGCGGTGATAGCGTGCTCGATTGTGTCGATTCTGAGGTAGACCGCCTTCAGGTCCGCCGCGAGGCGCCGCGCAAGCGTCGTCTTACCGGCCCCCGGCAGGCCGCCAAAAATGTAGAGCATTCATACTTCCTTTGCCTCCGAAACGATTCTCGCCCATGACCATTATCGATAGAGCCATACTGCTCGCCGCGGGGCGCGGCACACGCCTGGGCGCGCTCACGGCCGACCGTCCGAAGCCGATGGTCCCGCTCTGCGGCAAGCCCATCCTCGAGCGAATCATGCTCGGTCTGCGCGGCGCGGGCGTCACCGACTTCCTCTTCGTTATCGGCTACCGGGGAGACGCGATTCGGACGTACTTCGGAGACGGCCGGCCCTGGGACGCGCGGATCGCGTACGCCGAGCAGCCTATCCCGAACGGCACCGGCGCCGCCCTCGCGTGCGCCTCGGATTGGGCGGCCGCCCAACCGGATTCGCCGGTCTTCGCCTCGTTCGGCGACATCTACACGGATCCCGCCCACTACCCGGCGCTCCGCGACGGCTATCTCGGCTCGCCGTGCGCCGCGCTGATCGGCATCAATCCCCTGCCGGACCCCTCCGCGGGCGCGGCGGTCTACCGGAATGGCGACCGAATCACGCGCGTCGTCGAAAAGCCGCCGCCCGGCACGGCCGCCGGAAAGTGGAACGTCGCCGGCGTCAGCATCTACGGACAGGAAGTCTGGCAGGTCCTCCCGACACTGAAGCCCTCTCCCCGCGGCGAGATCGAGATTACGGACGCCATCAGCACGCTGATCGCGCGGAGCGAGTCGGGGGGCCGCCTGGTCCGTGCGCACGAAATGCGCGGTTTCTGGTCCGACATTGGGACGCCCGCCGCGCTGGAGGAAGCGGAGCGGATTTGCGAAGCCGGCGGCTGGACCTAAACTACACCCTGCCTCGGCCGCCGGTCGAGAGGAAGTTGAGGGCGTCGCGGACGAGCGCCGGCACATTGCCCTTGTCCGCGGCGCTGGCGATGGCCCGCTCCGCGGCCTTCTTCGAATCCGGCCGGCTGTACCCGAAGTTGATGAGCGCCTCGACCACGTCCTCGAACGCGGCGTTCTCCTGCGGGGTATTGCCCGAAGTCATCGTCTCCAGCCTCTGCGTAAACGCGAACTCCGCCATCCGCTCGCCCAACTCCAGGCAGACCCTCTGCGCCAGCTTCGGCCCCACGCCCGGAATCTTCGTCAGCGTCTTCGTGTCATTGGAGGAGATGGCGCGCGCCAGCTCACCCGCGTCGAGCACGCTCAGCATCGAAAGGGCCACTTTCGGACCGACGCCCGTGACGCCCGTCGCGAGATGGAACGCCCGCTGCTCGTCCAGCGTGGAGAATCCGTAGAGCGTGATGTCGTCCTCGCGGACCGCCATCGTCGTGTAGAGCATCGCCTTGCCGCCGACTTCCGGCAGGCCCGACAGCACGCCGAGCGGGACGTAGACGAGGTACCCGACCCCGTTCACGTCCAGCACCACGCTATTCGCCTCGATTCGGGCCACCGTCCCGCTCAGATGCGCAATCATGTGAACCTCATTGCGGATTGCGGATTGCGGATTGCGGATTAGCTTCCGCGCGTTCGTGCGGTCTTGATTGACGCAACCGTAATCGAGAGAATCTCATTAGCCTCTCCGATGAGAGGCGACGCCAGGTCCGCCGAAAAGAATACGGCATCCACGAGCAACTCGAGCCAGTAGATCGATTCGTCCGCCTCTTCCTCAACGATTCCCATCTTCGCAATGAAATCTGCCTGGGATCTCGCGCGGCACGCTGCCCGGTAGTTGGCTCCCACCGATGTTCCGCACCTCACCAATTGCCGCGCCATCACGTCACACGCACGTGTTCTCGGCAACGCTTCCGTCACACGGATCACGTTCAGCGCAAATTGTCCCGTCCGTGCCCGCAATTCGTCTGGCGTCATCGATGAATCTCCAATCCGCAGTCTGCAATCCGCAATCCGCAATCAGTAGATGACTTTGTTCAACGGGTATTCCACCAGACCCTCGGCGCCGGCGCGCTTGAGCGCGGGGAGCAGGTCGCGGACGACTTTCTCCTCCACGATTATCTCCAGGGCGACCCACTCGGAATCGGAAAGTGGGGAGACGGTCGGTTTCTTGAGCGCGGGTAGGATCCCGTTCACGGTGTCGAGGTCCCTGCGTGGCACGTTCATTTTGAGGCCGACGAGCTGCTCGGCGTTGAGCGCGCCGCGGAGGAGCAGCGCGATGTTCTCGGTCTTGGCGCGCTTCCACGGGTCCTCCCACGCCGCGTGATTCGCGATGAGACGCGTGGTGGAAGTCAGCAGCGTGTCGACGATCTTGAGGTTGTGCGCGCGGAGCGAGCTGCCGGTTTCGGTGTTTACCACAATGGCGTCCACCAGTTCCGGGACCTTCACTTCGCACGCGCCCCAGCTAAACTCGACCGACGCCTTCACGCCGTGGCTTTCGAGGTACCGCTCGGTGAGGCGGACGTATTCGGTGGCGATCCGCTTGCCCGCAAGGTCCGCCACGCCCTGAATCGCGGTATCGTTGGGGGCTGCGAGGACGACCCGAATCGGGTTCAGCGTCGCCTTGGAGTACATGAACTCCCCCACCTCGACCACGTCCGACCCATTGTCCTCGATCCAGTCCTTTCCCGTGAGGCCGACGTCCAGGATGCCCTCCTCGACATAGCGCGGAATCTCCTGCGGGCGAATCAGCAGCGGATCGATCTCCGGATCGTCGACGGACGGGTGGTACGAGCGGCCGCTGGACATTCGGAATTCGAATCCGGCCTTCTTGAAGAGTGTAAAGGTCGCCTCCTGAAGGCTGCCCTTGGGAATCCCTATCTTGAGCTTCACGGTCAACGCCTTTCAAATCGATTCGTGCCATTCGCCGGAACAGACCGGCTGAATCATTATAGATCGGTTTGTGCCCTCGACCGCCGCCCGACCGACAGCTATAATGTACGGGACGATGGTCGGCGGAAAGGTGGATGAGCGATGCAGGACAAAGCGAAGGCGAGACTGAAGCTCGGCGTGGCGGGAATGGTGATTTCGATGCTGATGTGGCCGCTCCTGGCCGGCGTCCCCTTCCTGCCGTTGCCGGCGCGCGCCAAAGCTGCCATAGGAATCGCACTCTTCGCCCTAATCGAGGTTCTCTTCTGGGGCGGCGCGCTCCTCGCCGGCAAGGAGGCCGCCCAGCGTTACCGCGACAAGCTCGACCCCCGCACCTGGTTCCGCAAGCGGAAGTAGGGTGTGATGAGGTGATGAGGTGATGAGGTGATGAAGTGATGAGGTGATGAGGTGATGAGGTGATGAAGTGATGAGGTGATGAGGTGATGAGGTGATGAGGTGAGAGGGCCGTGGCACTTGACGTCATTCTGAGCGAAGCGAAGAATCCGGCGGCCGTGCCTTCGAGGAGAAAAGCGCCGGATTCCTCGGTCGCTAAGGCTCTCTCGGAATGACGTCAAGAGCCCGGCGACCCATAACCGCATCACCTCATTACCTCATTACCTCATCACTTCATCACCTCATCAGCATCCTGAACATCACCTCGTAGGCGTTGCCCCAGGCGTCGCGGCGCAGGAAGTACGTCGCCATCCAGGGCGAGCCGACGAAGGGGCGCAGCAGCCAGCCCATCTGAATCCCCACGAATGCGTAGGTCACCAGCCAGACGCGGAGCAGGAAGCGGTGGCGGCGGTCGCGGGCGAGGAGCGGGCCGTAGTGACGGCGGAGAAGACGCTGGGACGTGAGGGTCGCGAGGCCGAACACCGCGGAGTTGAAGAGAATCGCGGCGTTGTAGTTGGAACACGAGACATACCAGAGGAGGGTGAAGGGCGCGAAGGAGAGCAGGATGATGGTCATGCCCGCCTGCGCCGCGAGGAGCGCCTTCAGCGCGTTGCCGAGGTCGCCGCGCACTCCAAGAAGCGTGTTGAAGACGTAGAAGCTGGGCAGGCTCAGGCCAAACGTGACGAGCAGCAGCAGCGGCACCTTGATCGCGGAGTAGAGAATCTGGATGCCGTGGTCGCCGCGAACGCCGCCGAACGTGCCCATCAGCGCGCCGTAGCTGAAGCCGAACGCGGCGATGAGGCCGATGAGCGTCCGGAAGTCCATGCGGGCGAGCGACCCGAGTCGCGCCGCACCGCCTGCTGCAACCGCTCCGGATCGGAGAAGCGAATCCGCCGCCAGGAGGATCGCGGACATGGACTACCCTCCGAACAGATGGCGGGCGGCCACCGTGACCGCTTCAAAGAAGTTCGATTCGCGCAGCCGGAACCAGTGGAAGGGCAGGTTCGGGTTGCCGAGGAAGGGGCGAAGAACCCATGCCATCTGCGCGCCCACGAGCCCGAATACAACCACCCAGATTCGGAAGACGATCTTCACGTTCTGTGTCGGCAGGTAGCCCGGCACCCGGTCGAGCGGCCCTGCGGACTGGAGGACCGGCGGAATCTCGGTCGTCTCGCCCGGCGCGGGCTCCGGCCCCTCGTCCAGTATGAACGTGTCGAGCGGCTCGGTCTGCGCAATGGTGAGGCGGTGCAGCGTGCCCATCAGGAAGTTGAGGCCGAGGACGCCCGCGATGGAGAACACGACGACATTCAGGAGCAGCATGAAGGGGTAGCTGGTCGTGCTGACGCTGAAGAATGCGACGATTGCGCCGAGGGCGGCCAGCACCGGCATCATTACCGCGAACGCCGCAATCAGGAGCCGGAGCACGCTCGCCGCGGTCAGACGCGACCCGATCAGCGCGTTGAACACGTAGAGTGACGGGAACGTCACGAGCAGCGTCAGGAAGAAGAGGAGCGGCACCTTGACCACGGTCGCCACCGACTGCATAACGTTCGGGCCGCCGCGCTTGAACAGGGCGAAGCAGGCCATGCAGAGACCCGAGACCATTGCCAGCAGGATGGTGCCGAGCGTGACCTGCGGCAGGCCGTACTCGATTCGCCCGAGCCGCAGATTGGAGAGCCTCGTCGCCTCTCCCCGAAGAATCCGGTCGATCTCCTTCATCCACGAAATCATCGTCTCTCCTCCAGATCGCAGATACGCCGCCAACCCCGCGGGCGAACATCCACATTGTAATCCAATGTTCACTGCTGTGTCAAGTACTTTGCAATGCAAAGTAAATCGAGCAGCGGATTCCCCGAGGTCGCCGCATGGGTACAGGCCGCGGAGCGGCGTTTAGCCGAATAGCCCCGCGCCTTCAGGCCGGGGTTGCGTCGCCGTCAACCACGGTCACGGGCTGCCCGGCCGCTGGCTTCCGTTGACTTCACGCTCCGCCAGCCTGTATACTCATTGGGTTATGGCGACCCGAACGGCATCGGAGGGAGAGCAGTTTCCGCGCCGGCCCGGCCCCGGCCCCGTGGTCGCCGCGCCGGCCGGCCCCGGCATGATCATCACGCTCCTGGTCTTCCTCGGCGAGACCGGGATTCTGGCGGGGCGGGCCATCGGGTTTCTGCTGCGGGGACGGCTGCACCTAAGGAACACGCTTCTCCAGATGGCGGCCATCGGCGTCGATTCGCTTCCCATCGTGCTGGCGAGCTGCCTCTCCACCGGCGCGGTCTACGCGTTCTACACGTCCGACATCTTCGTGCGATTCGGCGCGGTCAACTTCGTCGGCGGAACGCTCACGCTCTCGTTTCTGCTGGAGCTTGGGCCGGTGCTCGCGGGCGTGAATGTGGCGTCGCGAAGCGGCGCGGCCATCGCCGCCGAGATTGGGTCCATGGTGGTCACGGAGCAGGTCGACGCGCTCCGCGCCATGGCCGTGTCGCCCATCCGCTATCTGGTCACGCCACGGCTGGTCGCGTGCGTGCTGATGATGCCGATCGTCTGTGTGTTCGCGGACCTCGCGGGCATCGCGGGATGCTACATCATGGCGGCCGGGCATGGTGTTCCCGGGCAGGCGTTCATCGAATCCGCGCGCACTTTCGCGTCGGCGGACGACATGCTGAAGGGGATGATCAAGACGGTCGTCTTCGGTTTCCTCATCGCCACGATCGCCTGCCAGCAGGGCCTGCGGACAAAGGGCGGCGCGACCGGAGTCGGCCGCTCGACGACGAGCTCGGTGGTCATCTGCGTGGTCCTGATTTTCGTCTCCGATTTCTTCCTGGCGCAGATGCTCCGCGGCGCTTCGGTGACCGTTAAGTAGGACGTCCATGGGTCAATTGGTCAATCGGTCAATTGGCTGCGGCAGGCGCACAATTGACCAGTGAACCAATTGACAAGTTGACCGCCGGCGATGAAGCCATCATCGTCAGGAACCTGAATTACACGGTCCCGGAGAAGCGCATCCTCCAGGACATCAGCATGACGGTCGTCAGGGGCGAGATAGTCGCTGTCATGGGGAAGTCGGGTTCCGGCAAGACGACGCTGCTCAAGTGCCTGGCCGGCCTCATCAAGCCCACGAGCGGGCAGATATTCCTGTTCGGGCAGGACATCGCGCCGCTCACGGAAGCGCAGCTCGACGACGTCCGCCTGAAGATCGGGTTGGTTTTCCAGTACGCCGCTCTCTTCGATTCGCTGAGCGTATACGATAACGTCTCCTTCGGCGTGGTCAACCATCGGAGGGCCGGCCGCCGCGAAACGAAGCAGCTCGTCGCGGATCGCCTCGCGGATGTCGGGATGGAGGGTACCGAGGCGCTCTTCCCATCCCAGCTCTCCGGGGGGATGCAGAAGCGGGTGGGACTGGCCCGCGCGCTGGCGATGGAGCCATCGGTTCTGCTCTACGATGAGCCGACCAGCGGCCTGGACCCGGTGATCGCGCACAGCATCGACGACCTGATCGTGGAGACGCGGGACCGCCATGGCATGACGTCGGTCGTCGTGTCTCACGACATCGCGTCGATCTTTCGCATCGCGGATCGGATCGTCATGGTGGATGAGGGCGCCATCATCGCGTCGGGAACCCCGGCCGAGATTCGCGCCTCCAACAACCCACAGGTTCGAGAGTTTATATCGCAGGAGTAGGAGTGAGTATTAAGTGTTGAGTATTGAGAACGGCTCACCACCTAACACTCGACACTCAACACTTAACGCTCAACACTCAACACTCAACACTTACGCTCGGAGCCGGGCATGGAATCGAAGGCGGCAGTAAAAGTGGGGTTCATGGTGCTGGTGGGGCTCGTGCTGGGCTTTGCCGCATGGTACTTTCTCGCCCACCTGAATCTGAATACCTATACGCTTCGCGCCGTCTTCCGGGACACGAAGGGTTTGCAGCGCCAGACGCCGCTTCGCATGAACGGCGTGACGATCGGCGAGGTCCAGAAGATCGAGCTGGACCCGCAGACCCTCCGGCCGGTCGTGTGGCTCTCGGTGGACAAGAAGTATAGAATTCCGAACAGATCGCTCATCCGAATCACGTCCGGCCTGCTCATCTCGAATCCGCAGATCGAGATCGTGCCCGAGCCCTCCGACACCTACTACGTGGACGGGGAGACCTGGAAGAACGTGGAGCAGGTTCCCTCCAGCGGCCTGGCGGCGATCTCGCCGGAGGCTGACGAAGCGGTCAAGCAGCTCACCCACACCATCAAGACGCTCACTCCCAAGCTGTCGGCTACAATGGACAGCATGCAGGGTATACTGAAGCGCACCGACGTGATGATGGCCAACTTCGAGCAGGCATCCTACTCGGCGCGCAGCCTTGCGGGCGACCCGAAGATTCGCCGCACCATGTACGCCCTGCTGGACGACATGAAAGAGGTTTCGGGCAACGCGCGTCTCACGGCGAAGGAGCTGACCGGCGAGCTGCGGGTCGTCGTGAAGCGGAACAGCGCCAAGGTCGACGAGCTGACGACGGGCGCGGTGGACCTGCTGCAGAAGTTTGCGGACACGGTCGACGCGGCCCGCGGGGCAGTCACCAAGCTGGCCGAGCAGGTGAGTGATCCGCGCTTGCAGCAGTCTCTCGTGGAGACGCTCGACCTGGCGAAGACAACGCTCGCGCGGTTCAACCAGATCGCCTCCGACATCCATAACCTGTCCGGCGACCCGAATGTCCAGAACGACCTGAAGACGACGGTCGCGACGGTGAAGGAGACGGCGGAAGAGGGCCAGAAGCTCGTCGAGCGAATCAACACGCTGGTCGGCTCGATTCAGACCGGCGGGAAGGGTCCGCGGCTGGGCATCGGCCGGCCGGAGCTCGCCATCGATTTCATGGGGCGGACCAACGCGCCGCACTTCCGGTCGGACCTGAACGTGCGCCTGCCCATCGGCGACAAGAACGCCCTCAACCTGGGCCTTTACGATTTTGCGGAGCGCTACAAGCTCAACGCCCAGTACGAGACGCTCCTGGGCGGCTACGGCGACTTCCGCTACGGAATCTACGCCGGAAAGCTCGGCGCGGGCTGGACCTGGCCGTCATCCGCGAGCGGAACCCGCTTCCGGCTGGACATGTACAACCCAAATAATTTGCAGCTGGACGCGAAGGCGCTCTTCAAGATCAACGACGACTTCCAGATCTTCCTCGGCGCGGACAGCATTTTCAAGCAGACAACTCCCCTCATCGGGGTGCGACTTACGAGATAACCAGTGATGCGTGATGCGTGATGCGTGAACGGTTCAGACATGATCTCGGGCTCTTGCAGTAATGTGAGCCTGGGAACGTAATTGTTCGGTTCACGCATCACGCATCACGCATCACGCATCAGGAGCCTCTTACATGAAAGTAATTCTTCAGCGCGATGTGCCGAAGCTCGGCAAGGGCGGCGACATCGTAACCGTGGCGGACGGGTACGCCCGCAATTATCTTCTTCCCCGCGCCTATGCGGTCAACGCGACCGGCGGCGCCCTCCGCGAGCACACTGCCCGCGCGGAGCGGGAGAAGAGCCGGAGCGCGAATCAGCTCCAGTCCGCGCAGGCGGATGCCGAGAAGCTTGGCGGCCTGAACCTCTACATTATCGGCAAGGCGAATCCCGGCAGCACGAAGCTTTACGGCTCGATTACGGCGCAGGATGTGGCTGATCAGATCGCGAAAGAGACGGGGGTGGCGGTGGACAAGCGCCGCGTCGGACTCCTCGATCCGATCAAGCAGCTCGGCGACTACCGCGTGCCGGTCCGCCTCCACAACGACGTTACCGTGACCCTTCCGGTCGCGGTTCTGACCGAGGAGGGGCTGGAGAAGCGCCGCGCTGCCGAAGCGGCGGCCGCCGAAGCCGCCGCGCGGGCAGCCGCCGAAGCACCGGAAGCCACGGAAGTGAGCGAAGCGTCGGAGACCGAATCGGAGGAGACGCCGGCCGAAGAGGACACCGGCGAGGCCGCGGACGGCGCGGAAGCCGAATCCGCCGGCGAAGCTCTGTAGTACAGTGGTCGGAAGTCAGTGGTCAGGGGTCCGCGGACCCGGCACTGACCACTGACCGAACTTTACGGGCAAAATGGCCGCCGGACTGTTGCATTCACCACACCGGCGGCCTGCTGCCCATGTAATTGACCACTGGAGAGTTGCATGGCCATCGAGCGGCTCGCTCCCTTTGACAGGATTCCCCCCCAATCTCTCGAAGGCGAACAGGCCGTGCTCGGCTCGATGCTCATCGAGCGGGCCGCCGTCGAAAAGGCCGCGGAGATCCTGCGCCCCGAAGATTTCTATCGGGACGCGCACCGGGTCATCTTCGAAGCAATCCTCTCGCTCGTGGACCGGGACGAGCCGGTCGACCTCCTGACGGTACGCGAGCAGCTCCAGCTCCAGGACGTTCTGGAGAACATCGGCGGCCCAACCTACCTCCTCCAGCTCACCAACGCCGTACCCTCCGCCGCCAACGTCGAGTACTACAGCAAGATCGTCGAAGAGAAGGCGATTCTGCGCCGCCTCATCGACGCGTCCAACCAGATTCAGGGGCTGGCGCACAGCGAGTACGACGACATCGGGGATGTCGTCGATCAGGCCGAGCGGGCGGTCTTCGGCGTGGCGCAGCGGCGGATGGGCTCGTACTTCACCGCCATGCGCCCGCTGGTGGCGTCGGTTTTCGAGCAGATCGAGTACCGTTCCGAGAACCGCGAGGCGACTACCGGGCTGCCGACGCCGTTCGACGACCTCAACTACATGACGGCCGGGTTCCAGCCCTCCGACCTGATCATCATCGCGGCCCGCCCCTCCATGGGCAAGACATCGCTGGTGATGGGGATCGGCCAGTTCGTCGCGCTGAAGCACAAGGCGCCCGTGGCGGTCTTCAGTCTCGAAATGTCCAAGGAGCAGCTCTGCATCCGCATGATATGCTCGGAGGCACGCGTGGATGCGCACCGGCTGCGAACCGGCTACCTCCAGGACGATGACTGGCGGCGCGTCGGCGAGACCTGTTCAAATCTATCGGAAGCGCCCATTTTCATCGACGACAGCCCCGACTGCTCGGCGCTCGACATGCGGGCGAAGTGCCGCCGTCTGATGGCCGAGCACGGTCTCGGTATGGTGATCGTCGACTACCTTCAGCTCATGCGCGGCCACCGGAAGACGGACAACCGAACGCAGGAGATCGCGGAGATCGCCCGGTCGCTCAAGTCGCTGGCGCGGGAGCTGAAGGTCCCGGTCGTGGCACTCTCCCAGCTCTCGCGCGCGGTCGAACAGCGCCCGGACAAGCGCCCGATGCTCTCCGACCTGCGTGAATCCGGCTCCATCGAGGCCGAAGCCGACGTGGTCGTTTTCATCTATCGCGACGCGTACTATAAGATGAAAGAGGCCGTGAGCGCCGAGACGGACGAAGCGGATAAGGAGGAGCGGCGGAAGCGCGGAGAGGACAAGATCGAGGAGGCCGAGCTGATCATCGCCAAGCAGCGTAACGGCCCCACCGGCAAGGTCTCCGTCGCCTTCCACCCGCACTACGCTCGCTTCGACAACCTGGCCAAAGAGTTCCGAACTAAGATTGAGGATTAGTGTTAAGTGTTGAGTGTTGAGTGTTAAGTGTTAAGTGTTGAGGAGGACGGATAGTGACAGGTGATGATTTGGGCGGCAGGGCGCACTTGCCGATTGAGGAAACTCCGGTGTTTGAGGAGTTCGCGTCGGTCGCTGACGACGTGTGGCATGATGTACGCGAATGGGATTCGTTTGCCCAAGATACCGTAGGAAAGCAGCTCGTCCGAGCAACCGACAGTATCGGCGCAAACCTCGTGGAGGGAGACGGGCGCTTCGGCGGCAAGGAGTCGGTGCAGTTCTTTCGAATCGCACGCGGTTCGGCGCGCGAGTCCCGCTACTGGCTCAATCGCGCTGTCAGCCGCGGTCTGATGAATACGGGTCAATCCGAGCAGTTGTTGTCCAGATTGACATCGGCGACTCGCCAGCTAAATGGGCTCATTACCTACCGAGTTGGACATCTATCCGCCAGTTCCGTGCGTGAACCTCAAACCCACTAGGATGTGGATCCATTCACTGAGTTCTAGCTCCAATTCCTCAACACTTAACACTTAACACTCAATACTCAACACTTCTCCGAAGGAGATTTCTTGAGAATCCTTGTCATAGGGGGCGGAGGACGGGAGCACGCGCTGGTCTGGAAGTTGGCGCAGAGCCGCCACGTCGAGCGCCTCTACTGCGCGCCCGGAAACGCGGGAATCGCCCGCCTCGCCGAATGCATCAACCTTCGGCCCAACGATCTGGACGGGCTCGCGAACTTTGCCGACGCCCAGAAGGTCGGTCTCACGGTCGTTGGCCCGGAAGCGCCGCTCATCGCGGGAATTGTGGACCGATTCGAGGCGCGCGGGCTCCCCATCTTCGGGCCGGCGACCGACCCGGCGCGAATCGAGGGCTCCAAGAGCTTCTCGAAGGAGCTGATGGTCAACTACGGCATCCCCACCGCCGAGCACTGGCGCTGCGAGGGGCCGGAGGACGCCCACTACCGAATCCGCACCTTCTACGAGCTGCATTCCGATCCGGGAACGCGGCTGGTGGTGAAGGCGGATGGAATCGCGGCAGGCAAGGGCGTGGTTGTCGCGCAGTCCGCGGAGGAGGCGCACCTCGCGGTCGACGACATGATGGTGAATCGGGTATTCGGCGCGGCGGGGGATGTCGTCGTCATCGAGGAGTTCCTGGAGGGCCAGGAGGTCTCCATTATGGCCTTCACGGACGGCGAGAGCGTCGTCGCGATGCCGCCCTCGCAGGATCACAAGCGCATCTTCGACAACGACATGGGCCCGAACACCGGCGGCATGGGGGCCTATTCGCCGGTCCCGGTGATCCCCGCGACGACAGCGGGCGAAGCGGTCGAGACCATTCTGAAGCCCGCAGTCGCCGCCATCCGGGACCTCGGAATCCCCTACAAGGGCGTGCTCTATGCCGGCATCATCGTGACGGAACAGGGGCTGAAGACGCTCGAGTTCAACTGCCGCTTCGGCGACCCGGAGACGCAGGCTATTCTCCCGCTGCTGGAGACGGATCTCGTGGATGTGATGGAGGCCGTGGTGAACAGCAGCCTCGATTCCGTTGAGGTGAAGTGGAAGGCGGAGGCGGCGGTCTGCGTGGTGGCGTCGAGCGGAGGCTATCCTGGCGAGTACACAACGGGCAAGCTTATTGAAGGGCTGGACAAAGCGTCACAGGTGGAGGGCTGCACGGTCTTCCACGCCGGAACGCGCGAGGAGAACGGCCAGGTCCTGACGGACGGCGGTCGAGTACTCGGCGTTACCGGAGTCGGCCCGACGCTGCCGGACGCCGTCACGCGCGCCTACGCGGGAATTCGCCAGATTCACTTCGAAGGCATGCACTACCGTCACGACATCGCCGGGAAGGCGCTGAGGTAGAGGGACGTGCGACACCTCCCCAACCCCTCCTTCGCAAGGAGGGGCTTTTTCGTGCGTGGCGATCCTTTCCCGCTCGCACGGACGATCAGTGGCATTGGGATGAATAGCCTCCCCTCTCAGTCCAGTTTTCGTAAGTGATTGGCGATTCGTCAAGGGGATGGGGCGGTCTGTGGCGAAAGTGTGGTGGAGAATTCACAGGGGAGGCTTGATGATGGCGCTGGAGAAGAGGACGCTGGGACGGACGGGGCTGGAGGTGACGGCCCTCGGATATGGCGCGATGGAGGTGCGCGGCTCGCGGATATGGGGCGGGCGGCCGGTTACGGAGGAGCAGGCGGACGCGATCCTCAACGCGGTGCTCGACGCCGGGATCAACTTCATCGATACCGCGAACGACTACGGACGGAGCGAAGAGTTTATCGGCAGGTTCATTGCGAAGCGGCGATCCGAGTTCGTTCTGGCCACGAAGTGCGGGTGCACGGTGGTCCGCCGCGACGAGACCACCGACGACACGCCGCACGTATGGACCCGCGAGAATCTCTTCCGCGGCCTCCATGAGAGCCTGGAGCGGATGCGCACCGACCACGTCGACATCATGCAGCTTCACAATCCGACGGTCGAGCAGGTGGAGCAGGGCGATCTCGTTGCGGCGCTCCAGGAGATGAAGCAGCAGGGAAAGGTGCGCTGGATCGGGTGCTCGTCCACCCTCCCGCACATCACGACCTACATCGGGTGGGGCGTGTTCGACGTTTTCCAGATCCCCTATTCCGCGCTGGAGCGCCAGCACGAGAACGTCATCTCGCAGGCGGCGCGCGCAGGAGCGGGAGTCATCGACCGGGGCGGCGTGGCCCGGGGCGAGCCGGGAGTGGGGCTCGGCAACGAGGACCGCTGGAAAGTGTACGAATCGGCGAACTTGGACGAGCTGCGGGAAGAGGGTGAATCGCGGACCGCGTTTCTGCTCCGCTTCCTCCTCTCGCACCCCGACATCTCGACGACCATCGTAGGGACCCTGATTCCCGAACATTTGCGGGAGAACGTGGCAATTGCCGCCCGGGGTCCGCTGCCGGCGGATGTCTATGCGGAAGCGAAGCGGCGCCTGGACGCGGCGGGGCAGCAGCCTGAATAGAGAAAGGGGTTGGAGCGATGCCTGAGTTCAGTCGGCGAGAGTTCCTTGCGGCGGGCGCCGGTGCGGCGGCGCTGCCGCTCATCGAATCCGAGGCGAAAGCGAGGATCCCCCGCCGCAAGATGGGGAAGACCGGCCTCAGCGTCTCGATCCTCGGCTTGGGTGGAGGCAGCCAGTTCCTGAAGGCGTGCGGCAACGACGACGAGGCCATCGAGCTGGTGAGCGCGGCCATCGACGGCGGCATCAACTACCTCGATTCGGCCTGGGGCTACGGGAATGGCGAGAGCCTTCGGCGGTACGGTCTCGTCGTGGGGAAGCGGCGCGCGGAGGTGTATCTCACCTCGAAGACGGGACAGCGCGCCCGCGATGGCGCGCTTCGGGAGGTGGAGTCCAGCCTGAAGAACCTCCGCACGGATCACATCGACGTGATGCAGATTCACGACATCAAGCCGGACGAAGACGTCGAGCGGATACTGGCGAACGACGGCGTCTATCGGGCGCTGCTGGAGCTGAAGGCGCAGAAGGTGGTCGGAGCGGTGGGAATCACGGGGCACGCGTCGGTGCTCAAGATGAGGGCGCTGCTCGACAGGATGGAGGAGCTGGACACGCTGCTCTGCCCCGTTAATCCGGCGCAGGACAGCCGCCACTACATCCCGGCGCGCGAGCCCGCCAATCCCGAAGGCCACTTCAAGCAGACGCTCCTCCCTGCTGCCCGCAGGCGCGGCGTCGGCATCATCGCAATGAAAACGACGGCGCAGGGCGAGCTGATCGGCGAGGGGCCGGGGAAGGCGGATGTGGCGACTCTGATCCGATTCGCGATGAGCGAGCCGGGCGTTTCGGTCGCCATCGTCGGGCCGGGCAGCCTCGCGAATCTGAAGAAGAACCTCGAAACCGCGCAGAACTTCGCTCCGCTCACCGGCGAGGATCGCAAGCGGCTCGTCGCGCAGGTGACACTGCCGAATCGCGCGTTTGCTTACGAAGCAGCTGTCTATCACGACCGCTGTTGACCGCCCGCAACCGCCGAGTGGTGCGCACCAGGGGGCGTTAGCCTCCGCTTGCCGTCCTCTTTCATGCTCCTTTCATCCGGCCGCGGTAGGAGATTATCTGGGATGAATGGCATGAAGCGGCAACGAGAATGATGAAGCGAATCCTGCTGGTGGAGGACGACGGGCCGATTTCGCGCGTGGTGAAGCGCGGGCTGGAGCAGGCGGGTTACCGGGTGGCTGTCGCCGAGGATGGGGTGACCGGCTTCCGGATTGCCGCGCAGAACTCGCACGACCTCCTGATTCTCGACGTGATGCTGCCGGGAATCGACGGCATGAAGATATGTGAGCGGCTTCGCGCGGAGCGTGCAACGGTTCCCATCCTGATGCTGACGGCGCGGGGGGCGCTGGATGACAAGGTGGAGGGACTGGAGGCGGGGGCGGACGACTATCTGCCCAAGCCGTTCGAGTTTCCGGAGCTCCTCGCGCGCGTGCGGGCGCTGCTGCGGCGCGACAAGATTCACCGGTCGCGGCTCATCCGCATCGCCGACCTGGAGATCGATACGGGGTCGCGGCGGGTGACGCGCGCGGGCCATGTGATTCCGCTGAGTCAGCGCGAGTATGACCTTCTGGAAGCGCTGGCGGCCAGCGAAGGGCGGATTCTGACGCGGGAAGCGATTCAGGAGCGCGCATGGGAGGACGGCGAGAGCTTCTCGAACACGGTGGACGTCTATATCGGGCTGTTGCGAAAGAAGATCGATTCGACAAGCGACGTTAAGCTTATCCACACGATTCGCGGAGTCGGGTATACGCTTCGGCGGCCGGAAGGCGGCGAAGAAGCCTGATGGGGGCGCCTCGCGGCTCACTGTCGATGAGGACGCGCATCGTCCTGATGAACACGGCGATCCTCGCCGCGCTGTTTGGGGCGATCGGGGCCGCCCTGCCGCCGCTCGTCCGCGCGGCGATGTACCGATCCATCGATCGCGAGCTGCTCGACCGGACACGCCGATTCGCAGGGCCGCCGCCTGGCCCGGGCCTGCGATTCCCGGGCGGTCGCGGTTTGCCCGACGGTCCTCAGGCGCCCGACGAGGCCAATTCCCCGTCCTCCCCCGCGCGTCCTGGTCCTCCGGATGAGCAGCCGGACGAACCCGCGGGCGGGCCAGGGACGCCGCGGGGACCTTTCGGCCCGCCGGAACCCCCCACCGTCGCAGGCACCGTGCTGCGGCCTCGAGAGATTCCACTGAAGCCGGAGGCGCGCAGGCCCGCGCCACCCGCACCTTGGGACGCGAGCGCACTTCGCACCGCGCAATCGCACCGGCCGGTCTACTCGACGGTAGCCGTCGATGGCGAACCGGTCCGCGTCCTCTCGGTGGCGCTGCCGCCGGACGGCGAGCCGCGAAGCATTCTCCAGATTCCGTATCCCCTTTCGGAGGTCGAGCGGGCGGTCGGCGGGCTTTCGGCTACCCTGCTGGCGCTCGCACCGCTGGCCCTTCTCGCCGCGGGAGCCGGGGGTTACTTCCTGACGGGACGCGCGCTCCGGCCGGTTTCTCGCATGACGGTTGCGGCCGAAGAGATCGGTGCGGCGGACCTCGCGCGGCGGATTCCGGTGGAGGGAGACGACGAGTTCGCGCGACTGGCGACCACGTTCAATGGCATGCTGGAGCGGCTGGGAACGGCGTTCGGAGAGCGGGAACGGCTGATTGCGCAGCTTCGGGAGATGGTCGAGCGCCAGCGGCGGTTCACCGCGGACGCGTCGCACGAGCTGAAGACGCCCCTCACCGCCATTAAGGCGAACACGAGCCTGCTGCTGAGCGGGTCGCCGGACGAACATGATTATCGGGAGGCGACGAAAGAGATCGATTCGGCGGCGTCCCTGATGGCGCGGCTGGTGCAGGACCTGCTGCTCCTCGCGCGTTCCGACGCGGGCCAGCTTGTGCGCGAGTCGCTTCCCGTTCCGCTGGTCGTGCCCATCGCGCGGGCCGTCGAGCAGGTGCGCAGGGGGTCGGCAGCGCACGTCTGCTCTGAGGTCCCGCCCGACATCGTGGTAAGCGGGGAAGAGGACGCACTGACGCGCCTCTTCGCAAATCTGCTCGACAACGCGGCGCGGCACACACCGGAAAACGGTTCAATCCGGGTGCGCGCCGGCCTCCTGGCCGATGAGGTCGTTGTGGAGGTGGAGGATTCGGGGTCGGGGATCGCACCGGAGCATCTTCCCCACGTGGGCGAGCGCTTCTACCGGGTAGACACGCATCGGGCACGCGCCCATGGCGGCACGGGACTGGGGCTCGCCATCTGCCGGGAGATTGCCGCGGCGCACGGCGGGTCGCTGGAAATCGCAAGCACGGTCGGCCGGGGCACAACCGTGACCGTCCGGCTTCCCCTCTCCACGAACTGACCGGCGAGTCGGTTAGCCGATCGAGGCGGCGTCATGACCAGGGGCCGAAGCCGATGGCGGCGCTGTCATCAAAGTACGCCGCGCCGGGTTCCGCGATGTCCATCCAGACCTCGGTTCCATGCTTGCGGAGCGCGTATCGCCACGTCGAGTCGGTTGATGGCGTGAACGTGCGGAGAATCTCATGGGGACCTGAGTCGGGGCCAAAAGCGATGGCGTCTTCCCCGCAGATCGCGCAGGTGAACCGATACTCCTGAACAGCACGGATAATGTATTCGCGGCGCACCGGTGGAATCGTGAGGCGGCCCAGGAGCTTGTGACGATCCCATGCCCAGCCCTGCGTCGCGGGAAAGCACTCCAGCCCGACAGGCGCGGTTCGTCCGTCCGTCGGATTGCGGAACCGCCATCCGTTGAAGGGCGGGTCCGGCGGCAGGTACCAGCCTTCCTCGTCCACGCCGGTGCCGGATTCGTAGCGGATCAACTCGTAGATGCGGCAGTCATCGAGGTCGGGATTTGCCAGGTCCACCTTAACGCCCGACGTGGAATCCCACCGATACTCGAAAGCGGCCTCGCCCCACCCGCGGTCGAAATGGCGGGCGAGGCGGAAGCCGCAGGGGTGTGGATGGCTGAAAACCCTGGCCACGCAGGTTACGGTGACGCTGGTCTGGACCGCTCGGGCGAGCGCTCCGTCAGGTCCTTCTCGATGAGTTCAAGGTCCGCGGACGTGATTCGCGGCGCGGTCGATTTCAGCACCTTCATGAAGGCAGCAATCTCCGCGGCGGTCGCGGGATAGCCGATGTTCTTTCCGCCCGGAGCGACGTTCGAATCGGCGAGCTTCTTCCCATTCGCGTCGAGGATGGCGAAGAAGGGCAGCCCCGACTTCTCGCCGCCCAGGTCGGCCATCAGCTTCTGCCCGCCGGGGTTCTCGACTGTCTCCTTCTTCTCCCCGTTCTCCATCACATCGACATGAACGATTACGTAGTTCGCGCCAAGCATCTTCTTGTCGATCGGCAGCTCGATGAACTCATCGAGCTTCTTGCACCACCCTCACCAGGTTGCGCCGAAGAGGACGAGAAGGGGCTTCTTCGCCGCCTTCGCCTTGCGCGCAGCCCCGTCCATGATGGCCTTCGCGGGAAGCGGCTTTGCATCCGGCGTTGGGCGGGAGGCGCCGGAAGCGGCGCACGCGGCGATGAGGAACAGCGGCCCCATCGCCCTTGCCAGTCTGTTCATAGCAGTCTCCTTTTGGCGGCGTCGTTGACGCGCCCAATGTCAATCCAGCAGGTCCGCCGACTTAAGTCGCGCGACGAGCTCGTTCTCCAGCGCCTGCGGCAGCTCGACCAGCGGCGGGCGGACGTACATGCGGCCGACGCCGCGGTGCGCGAGGACCGACTTGTTCGCCGCAATGAGCGGGTAATGTAGCACGATGGACTTCGCGAGGTCGAGCCGCGCCTGCGCCGCCTCCACGTCGCCGCCGGACAGGGCAGCATGGCGAACGGCGGAGACCAGCTCCGGGAAGCTGTTGGCCGTGCCGGAAATCGAGCCGGCCGCGCCGGCCAGCGTCGCCCGTCCGAGGAGATCGTCGCTGCCGGGAAAGGTGATGAGGTCGGGCCGGCCGGCGAGTAGCGCGTGGGTCCGGTCCCACCGGCCCTCGCTGTCCTTCAGGCCGGCGAGCCGCGGATGGCCCGCGAGGAGCGCGAGGATATCATCGGTGATGGGCACGGCGGTCTGCTGCGGAATCGAGTAGAGGAGCACCGGTACGTCCGAGGCGTCCAGAACGCGGCGAAAGAAGGCGGCCACGCCCTGCGCCGATGGGTTCTTGAAGAAGAAGGGCGGGAGCACGAGGACAGCGTCGACGCCGCACGTGCCCGCGTGACGCGTGAGCTCGATGGTGTCGGGGAGGTTATTCGCTCCGGTGCCCGCGATGATCGTGAACGCGTCCCGCCGCTCAACGACCGCTTCCAGGTAGCGCTTGCGCTCGGCAACGTTGAGCGATGGCCCCTCGCCGTTCGTGCCGCACACCACCAGGCCATCGATTCCGCCTGCCTTCTGGAACTGCAGGTACGAATCGAGCGGGCCGATATCCAGCGCGCCCGTCCTGTCGAACGGCGTCACGATCGCCGTCATGGTCCCCTTCAGCTCGCCCATCATGTCTCCTGTCCGCGTCAGATGCACTCCGGTTCGCGCTTTCCGTCGTCAGTTCCTCCCGGCGCGCGTCCGCAGGAATCTGGCTGGCGGCTCGGAATAGGGTCTGCGGAAGCAATTGACCGCTCTTATGAGCGGGATTCGCGCGAGCCTCGGTAAGGAACTGCAATGGCAAGTAATGATTCAGTAGCGGACTACGACCCGCGGCAGGAGATGCGGCTGGCGGTGGTCATGTACGGCGGCGTGTCGCTGGCGATCTATATGAATGGCGTCGCTCAGGAATTCCTAAACCTGGTGAAGGCGACCGCCCCGGCAACGGACGCAGCCGGCGACCCGACCGGCGACCTTCTGTGGAGTGAGGAGCGGCTGACCGGCTCGATGCGTGTTTACCGCAAGCTGGGGCGGATGCTCGATGGGTCGGCAGCATCGTGGGACAGGATTCCGGAGTCCGGGCCGGTTCGAACACGGTTCGTCATCGATATCGTCACCGGCACGTCGGCGGGTGGAATCAACGGCATCTTCCTGGCGAAGGCGCTCGCGAATCAGCAGGAGATGGACGGGTTGACGCGGATGTGGCGGACGGAGGGAGACCTTCCGAAGCTGCTGAACGACGGCGTGGAAGGGTCCACCGGCGGCAGGAATCCCGACTCGCTCCTGAACAGCCACCGGATTCTGGAGCTGTTCAATGAGGCGATCAAGTCGATGGAATGGGATGGTGGAGGCTCCGCGCGGCCGAATCTGCTGGCGTGCGATTCGCCCTACGTGGAGGAGCTGGACCTCTTCGTGACGACGACGGACATGGCCGGCCTGCTCGTTCCATTACGACTGGAGGACCGCGTCATTTTCGAGCGGCGCTACCGCAATTTCTTCCACTTCCGCTATGGTTACCCGGCGGACAACGGATCGCCCTACAACAGCTTCCAGCCGCTGAACACCACGTTCCTGGCGTTCGCGTCCCGCTGCACTTCCGCTTTCCCGTTCGCCTTTGCGCCGATGGACCTCGAGACGGCTATAACGACGTGCGGGAAGCCGCGTCTGGCGGACTGGACCGGCTTCTATCGGGATTATCTCCATGCGGCCGAGGCGGCGGCGGAGACGGGTGAAGTGCGCCGGGATCAGTCCATCGATTTCGTGCACCGACCGTTCATCGACGGCGGCTGCCTCGACAATAAGCCGTTCAGCTATGCCATCGACGCCCTGCGCTGGAAGAAGTCCGACCTACCGGTAACGCGGAAGCTTTTCTATGTCGAGCCTGCTCCGGACACGCCCGGTAAAGTGCGGGAGAGCGCGCGGCGTCCAGACGCGCTGGACTCTGTGTTCGCGGGCTATGTGGACCTGCCACGCGTGGAGAACATCCGGGAGGACCTGCGGCGATTGCTGGAGCGAAATCGGCTGATCGCGCGGCTGAAGGATGCAATGGATGTCATCGACCCGTCGGGCGTGGAGAAGGGGCCGCCGGACACCGGAAAATGGACAGAGACCACGCTCGGCACATTGCGGAGCGATTCAGGACCGGGCGCGGCAGCGTACGCGGCCTATCATCGCATGAAAGTGTCCGCCGTCACCGACGCCATCGCCTCTACCGTCGTCTGCGCGGCCGGCCTGGACGCCGATTCCGATGACGCGCTGGCGGTCCGATATCTGGTAAAAGCCTGGCGGAACGCCACGTACCCGGACATCCTCGATCCCGTGCTCGCCCGCCCCGCGCGTTCCGATGGGCAGACTTCCGCGCGATTCCTGCTGGATTTCGATCTGGATTACCGTATTCGTCGGCTCAGCTTTGTGCGGCGCGTAATTGACGATGGTTACAGGCGCTGCGCGGATAGGGCTGCCGGTCAGGATGGCGCAGGAGCGGACGCGCTGCGGGCTCTGGTGCAGGCGAAGAGGCGAATTAACGAGATTAGGCGCGGACTGCTTCGTACGGATGCTCTTGCGCGGGCGGACGATCCGGCCTCGGGGAACCCGCTGATTGCGCTGATAGACCGCATCGCGGCGGCGTTGCCGGCCAGAGCAGATTCCGCTAAGTCTGAGACCACGTTCGGAAGTCTGGTCCGGCAGATTCTGGCGGGCGATTCGGATGACGAGCGCCTCCGAATCGCCATCGGACTCTTCCAGCGCATCGAGGAGCCGGTCAGGGGACTGGCGACCGGACTGGCCGCGCTCTACGCGCGGCCGTCGGAGGACAATGGGGGCAGCCGGGCGGAGCGAATCGGGTTCTTCGAAGCCTCCGAGCGCGCCATCTCCGCTCTCGAGGAGGTAGATCGCGCGGCGGCCGCGACGGACGGCAATCGTCGTCTCCTCGGATATTACTACAGCTACGAGAGTTACGATGCGGGGAGTTTTCCGCTGCTTTACGGGACCGGCGTAGGCGAAGTGAAGGAGGTCGAGGTCGTGCGCATCAGTCCGGAGGATGCCGCGCCATTGTGCGAGCGTCCTCCGGGAACGGCGAAGCTCGCGGGCGACAGCCTCGGCCACTTCGGCGCATTTCTCGAGCAGAGCTGGCGCGAGCATGACATCCTCTGGGGAAGGCTCGACGGCGTGGACCGCGTTGTCAGTGGCCTTGCGCCCACAATGGACAATTCGCTCCGAGCAGCGCTCATCCGGGACGGGCAGGTGGCCGTTCTGGATGAATGGCTGGCGGAGATTGGCAACGCAATGGAGGGCGGTGCGCTTTACGCCATTCTGACAGACAGCCTTGCTCCCGTGCCCGTCGGCGCCGCGCAGACGGGCGGCGGCTGGAAGCTGACGCCGGGCCAGTTTATTGCGTCAGCCCGATCGGGAGCTGCCAAAGGCCTGGAGCGCATGGATGTCGCGGCGGCCGAATCGCTCGGCGCCCGCTCATTCCGCGTTGTCTCGCGCATATGCCTGGGATTGGCTTGCCGCGGGAGTGGCGTGTGGTCGGCCGTCCCGCTCCGGCTGGCAGGTCAGGGGTGCGGCTTCGCGTCATGGATGCTTCGCGCGGGCGTGTGGGCGTGGGTGGCACTGGCCATCGCCGGGGCGGGACTGGGGATTGGCGGATACAACAAAAAGGCTACCGCCGTTCGCGATGCAGGTGTACTGGTTGTCTTCGCGGCGGCGCTGGGATTTGTCGTCAGGCGGCGGCTTGCATCCGATGTGCGCCGCGTGCTGCGCGGTGAGTGAGTGGAGCGTGTGCAAGTGCAGTGGGCAGCGACGTCAGCTAGCGGGCAGCGGGACATGAGTCGCGGAGAAGGTGAATAACGGCCCCCTCGATTGCGAATCGATTCGCAATCGAGGGGGCCGTCGGTTGGTCGCCAGCGTGCGGGACCGCTACGGGCGCGGCGCGTTCGCCGGTCCGCCGGGCGCTGCCTGGCTGACGGGGTCGGGCAGGATTGTCGGTGTGATGAACACCAGCAACTCGCTGTCCGAGACGGTCGTGGAGGTCGAGCGGAAGAGCGAACCGATGAGTGGCAGGTCGCCAAACAGCGGGACCTTCTTTGTGGATGACCGGTCGTTCTTCTTGATCAGGCCGCCAATGACCATCGTCTCGTTGTTGCCGATTCGTCGAAGCACCGGAACGGTCTGGAACGTGGTGATCGGAATAGTTCCACCCGCCGGGTTCGCGACTTCGGAGAGGATGTCCTGGACGAACGGCACGACGAACATCGTGATGGAGTTGTCGCCATTGATTCTCGGAATGGCGATGAGGCCGGATGCCACCTGCACCGTGGTGATGTTCGGTACGGTAATGCCCTGACCGTTGTTACCGAATGCGACCGAGTTCGTGATGACCGGCACGTTCGTACCGATCGTGAGCGTGACGGGCACATTGTTGGTCGTCGTCGCCATCGGCGAGTTCACAATGCGGCCCCGGCCTTCCACGAGACTGGTCCGGAGCGCCGCCACGAGGTTGCCGGTAGCATAGTTGACGATGACTTCGCCGGAAGCGCTCTGGCCGGTGGTCGCGGTAAGCGCGCCGCGGCTTACCTGGAAGTCGATGCCGAAGCTTCGGAGGTCGTCCTGCTGAACCTGGATGAACTCTGCCTTGATCGCCAGCTGCTTTGGCGCGATGTCGAGGAGCCGGACGATCTCCTTGAGCTCTCGAAGGGCATCATCGGTGTCGTAGCGGACAATGAGCGTATTGTCGACGTCATAGGCCGTAACGGACTGGATTCCTTCGGGCAGCAGGTTGGCCGCGCCGCCGGCGCCCTGACCGCCTCCCAAGCCGCCGCCGCGCCCGCCGCCACCCAGACCGCCGCCGCCAAGGCCGCCGCCGCCAAGGCCGCCGCCACCCAGACCGCCGCCGCCCCGACCACCGCCGCCGATGCCGCCGCCGAACTGACCTTCACCTGCCTGGTTCGGCGACTTGCCGTCCGCCGGCGCGATGGGAGCGCGATCGGTGGGAACCACGGGCGGAACGCTCGGCGTCTTGTCCGGGAAGAGGATGGCGGGCATTTTGGGACCGCCAAATTGCTGATGGGCGCCGGTCGGGTCGGTGCCCATGCCGTAGTTGAGCTGCTGCATCAAGCCATTGATGAGCTGCTCATTGGCGTTGCCGAAGAGGATATCCTTGATTTCGGAGGGTCGCGTATTCTGGAGCCGGATACGCTCTACCCTGGACCGCTGCCGGACCACCGGGTCCGCGGCGACCGGCTGTACGGGGGGAGCTTCTGGCTTCGCCTGGCGCTCCGCGCCCGCCGGGCCGATGATGTAGACGCCGTCCTCGAACCGTATACTCGCACCCGCCGACTTTGCGATTCGGCGGAGCACGAAGTCGACTGGTTTATTCGCCAGGCTCACGTTGACG
>Ga0207667_10001597_pt1 | contig 28482 bp, 17 predicted proteins | sample KBSCornC52_FD_184301 | JGI IMG/M metagenome (GOLD analysis project Ga0207667, IMG submission 184301) | Corn rhizosphere microbial communities from Kellogg Biological Station, Michigan, USA - KBS Corn C5-2 (SPAdes) (version 2) | ecosystem: Host-associated > Plants > Roots > Rhizosphere > Soil ...
AAGCGCCGAGGTGGCGGACAGGACCACGGAGCGGGGCTCTTTTAATGCCGTAGCGGGATCGCCTGCCAGCAATGGGTAGGAGAACATGGTAAAAAAATGGTCGTCCATCGCCACTGTCCGCTGCTCCCCTATTCTTTTATCCCCGTAGCTGATGATGCTCCTGCCCATGTTCATTATCCGGATGTGATCGATGACCTCCGGATAGTCATTTTGCAATGCCTTGCCAATACCTGAATAGGTGATGGTGCCATGCTGGATGAGCTTGCCGTTCTGATACCTGTCGTTGGTCACGCGGTAGATCTCCGCCGCATGTTTGTTGAACTGGTCAAAGCTCAGCTCGAAATTTACATATTGCAGGATGAGAAGACATACGGCCATTCCAATGGCCAGTCCCGAGATATTGATGAGGGAGAAGCCCCATTTCTTATACAGGTGCCTCCAGGCAGTGAGCAGGTAATTTTTTAACATGGCTGCCGGTTTCTATAAAGCTACTTACTTTATGACAAATACTGCCGAAGGGAATCTCTTATCGTCATAAACCTCTTTCAGCTGCACGACAGCGTCAACGTCCCCTTCAACGTCGTCAAACACCATCACCCTTCTATGTTCATTATTATACTTTGGCCATTGCGGCAGCATATCTCCATTCGGGTCGCCCGTCCTGATAAAGGCGACCCAGGCTCCGTGCAGGGATCTGGCAAGCTGCTTTTTGGCGGCGTCGTCGTCTGATGACGCTATCCGGGCGGCGTCCCAGATATAATGCAGCTCGTCCCCATGACGGGCGCCCAGCTCCCGGCCATCCTGGTAGCTGTAGCGATACATATATACAGGAGTTCCGGCTTCGCTCAATGCTTTGGCAAAGCGATAGGAATGGAGCTGGTACATGTACTGTGTCAGCGTCTTGACCAGGGCTGCATAGGGACTGTCGGTCCTCAGCTGTGCCCGATAATAAGCATTCGCCATGGGCGCATTCCAGCGGAAGAGAGGCTGAAAGATGGAGGTATTCGGGTCGGCGCCTATGTCCTTTTTACCGACAAAAGCCGCTCCTTCCTGTTGATTGGTGCCAATGATGACGCGGAGGCCGGATAGCCTGCCTTCCCTGGCATACTGGTAGCCGTCCTCCGGGATGGTCACTCCATCGTATACAGGACCGAAGAAAGAATTACCGCCAATGCCGGCACAAACTTTTGCCTGTGCTTTTATGAGCGTATCGGCGGGAAAGGTCAGCAGCTGACGGGCCTGGTCCGGGGCTAAGCCCAGCTGTTGCAGCAGCAAGGCCCGTGCATTTTTTGCGGTGACGCTATCGCGGATACACTGGACGGCTCCGCTCTCGAGGATAGCCTGCTGGAAAAGGCCTTTTGATGCGGGAGAAACCATCACGGCGCTCAGCAGCTTGGCGCCGGCGGATTCCCCCATGACCGTAACGCGGTCCGGGTCGCCGCCAAAGGCGGCAATATTGTCGTGTACCCAGCGGAGGGCGGCAATGACATCGAGGAGGCCCAGGTTACCGGAGTGACGGTATTGGGGGTCAAGATCGCCGAGATATAGGAACCCGAGGGCGCCGAGACGGTAGTTGATGGTGATGGTGACAATATCATCCTTATCGGCAAAGGCGTGGCCGTCCCTGGATCTGCCTGTGCCGCCGGTCATGCTGCCGCCGTGGACCCAGATGAGGACGGGACGCTTGTGGTGATCGATGGCGGGTGTATAAAGATTCAGATAAAGGCAGTCGTCGGAGCCTGCGACGGATGCACCGGCAGGCTGTAGAGCAGCCGGGGGGAATTGGGTGGCGCTTAAGGTATCCGGCCAGGGCTGATGGGGTACGGGGGGCTGGTAGCGGAGCGGGCCAATGGGTGGCTGGGCGTAGGGGATGGATTTAAAAACGGCGATGCGATTTTCGGAAAGGCCGCGGAGGCAGCCCTGGCGGGTGCGCACTATGAGGTCCTGGGCGGATGAAGCCTGTGTAGTAAATAGCAAGAGTAAAATTAGGAGGGGATGGAAAATACCTGCCGGCTGGTTTGGATGTTGCATATCGTACATAATGTAATAAAAATAGCACATTATGAAAAGGCGCAAAAAAGTAAAAACCAACACATTCAAGGAATTTGGCACCGCGGTAGGCGTTGGTCTGCTGGCCGGGCTGGCCGGAACGATAGCGATCACGGTATCGCAAAGCATCGAAATGAAGCTCACCAAACGGGAGCCCAGCACAGCGCCGGCCGATGCGGTCGGTAAAACGCTGGATATTGAGCCTACGGAGGAGTCAAAGAAACCAGCGCTTGCCCAGAAGGTACATTGGACGTACGGCACGGGGCTGGGTATTGCCCGTGGTCTGATGAGCCTGGCGGGACTAAAAGGCTGGCCGGCTACCCTTGCACATTTCACCGCTGTCTGGGGCGGATCGATGATCATGCTGCCAAAGCTCGAGCTGGCTCCGCCTGTGCAGGAACGACCGCCGAAGACCCTGCTGATCGAGGGGTTGCACCATGCGATATATGCGGCCGTGGCCGGATGTGTGTTTGATGCGATAATGGAATGGTAGAGAAAGTACGGGCTTATAAATAGCTCAGCCACCAATTTTGCCGGAGATGCGCCCGTTTGTACCGGTCATAGCGTTGGCACAAGGGGTATAGGATCAGGATCACCCCAAGCCAGACCAGATAGACGATGCCAATGTTAAACCCGTATCCCTTCAATGCAGCGGACTGATTCACGCGGCTGCCAAGGATCATATCCGAAGCTTTGTATCCCTGCAGCACGGCGCCCGCCACTGCCAGGGCATGTATCAGATAAATATGCATCAGGTAGTAGAACATGGGCACTCTGCCAAAAACAGCTATTTTTTCCCGCAGCCGCTTCAAGGGTTTGAAGGGGATGGGATACGAGACCCAGGTCTGCCATCTTTCCGCAAATACGAGAAAGATCATGGCCGGCCCCAGGGTCATTAAAATATAAAGAAAAGAAGGCGGATATTTTGTGACGTTGAGAAAAGAGCAAATGGTAAGGAGGACGTTCCGCTGCATGTTCCAGTGTGCATGATCACCATACACTTCGCAGGCGCGCAGCGCAGCGAAGAGGCTGATAGCGCCAAATCCCAGGGATAACAGGGTCACTTTTCGCATTTCGGGATCGAACCCGGGCGTGTAAAGTCCGCCGAGGTAATACCCAAGGGTCATCACCCCTATCCATGGGAGGACAGGATACCGCAGCAGGTACAAGGCGTTCCCATACCGGTAGGCACCCGGCTCATGGAGAAAGGACCATAAAAAAGAAAGAGGTCCATGACCGGAGGCGTGTATCGTGTCCAGCAGGTTGTGCCCGGCAATGAGGGCAAGCCCCAGCAGCAGGATAATGCGTCTGTCTAAATGAATGATGCCGGCAAGGGCGATCATGCCGAAGCCGATGGCCCAGATGACCTGTAAATTATGGATAGGATACGCAGGATTGAAGGTCCAGCCCAGCGTAACGACAAAGAGCTCCAGCAGTATGAGCCATACTCCTCTTGTCAAAAGAAAAAAGGACAGCTCCTTTTTTGTGGTCCTTGTCCCATACAGACAGGCGGCAATGCCGGAAAGGAATACAAATACGGGAGCGCAGAAGTGGGTGATCCAGCGGGTGAAGAAAAGAAGGGCATTCGTTTTTGTCATGTCCGTGGGATCGAACAGGAAGGCATCGCGGCTGAAATAATCCCGAACGTGATCCAGCGCCATGATGATCATTACGACGCCCCGGAGCAGATCGATGGATTCAATGCGTCTTTTAACATTTGCCATAAAATAAAATCTAAAAACGACCACGGGTCGTTCGGCCGAAGGCCCATAATTAGATATTTTTTGGCCCGAGGTATTTTCCCAGCACCGAAAGACCAAAAAATAGACCCGGACAATGAATTGCCGGGTCTTTCTGTTTCAAACCATGTTGACCCTTGCTATGAACTATTCAACTGGTGCAAATCTATAACGCAATTCAACAAGGGAGGACGAAAATCATCTAAGGGACACCGTGGTATGCTCTTCGGCTCGTATGATCTACCAAACGGTGCAGGATCAATACTTGAAGGACTCTTTTACCTTCATGAGGAACTGTTCCTTCTTTCTACGGCTGACCTCTATCTCCGCGCCATTGCTCATGACGATGACGCCGCCTTCACCCCGTACATATTCCTTCACATGCAGCAAATTGATGAGAAAAGATTTATGGACGCGCAGGAAAATATTGCTCAGCAGCCTGTCATAGTCGAATAGCGGCTTGGATATCAAAAGAGATTTGTTGTTCGTGAAATGAAAGACGGTGTAGCTTCTCTTCGCCTCACAGTACATCACCTCCTCCAGCTTCACGATCGTGAAACCTCTTTGCGTAGGCAGACATAGTCTCATCTCCAGGGGTTTATTGAATTTATTAATGTTATGTATCAACGCCTCGGTCTGTTCAGGGTTCTTCTCCTGCTTCAGCCTTTTCGATACACGTTCCACTGCCTCCACCAGTCTGTCCTCATCGACCGGCTTCATCAGATAGTCGACAGCGCTGAACTGCAATGCCTGCAGCATATATTCATTATGCGCCGTCACGAAGATCACTTCAAAATTTCTTTCGGGTAATTCCGTCAACATCTCCAGGCCATTCTTGCCCGGCATCCGGATGTCCATAAAGACCACATCCGGGGAGATATCTGCCAACTTCTCCCTTCCGGTGTCCACATCCATACAGGTAGCTGCAATATCTATCTCGGGACAGTTCCATTCCAGCAGCCGCTTGAGCGTGCGAATACCATCGGGTTCATCATCGATCAAAATTGCCTTCATACACATGGTTTGTTGGTGATTAAATTAAATCGTAGGACAACACAGGTGCCCGTACCGTTGCCTGGCACGCGGCTTAAATCTGAAATCTCCAGACTACAGCCGGCGTCGTATTTCTCATTCATGATCTTTATGCGGTGGCGCAGATTGCTGAGCCCCACAGATTGGTGCGTCGGCTTATGTATCTTCTTCAGCTGCTGCGACTGATCGATACCTATGCCGTTGTCCAGGATAGTGCAGGAGATGGTTTCTCCCTCCAGCGCGAAATGTATCGACAGCCGCATATCGCCCTTCTTATGCATCAGGCCATGCCAGATAGCGTTCTCGGCCAGAGGTTGAATCATCATGGTGGGTATGAGGGCGTCCTCCCTGTCTATCTGCTCGTCCACCGTAATATGAAAGGTGAAAGAGTCGTCAAACCGGAGTTTTTCCATCATCAGGTAGCTTTCCAGATATTCCAGGTTCTCATATAAGGTGGTGAATATCTCTTTCGATTGGTTCAGGGTGATACGGATCATCTGTGCAAATTTGCTGAGGTAGCGGGACGCCTTTTTCTGCTCATTGTCCAATATCATCCCTTTGATGCTGTTCAGCGAATTGAAGATGAAATGAGGGTTCATCTGGGTCTGCAATGCCGACAGCTGCGCTTCCGCCAGCTGCTGGTTGATGGAGGCCAGCTCCCTTTGCTTTATCTCAAGTGACTGTTCTGATCCGATCTGCGCGATCTTGTTGCCAATCAGCGTGGCGATGGTGGTTAGGATCTTGATGTCCCTTGCTGTATAATAATCCTCTTCGGGGTGTTCAGAATCGATGACGCCTATCAGCTCGTTGTCGTGGATCACCGGCACGCATATTTCGCTCAATCGATGTATATCATCCACTCTGTAGCGCTTGTCCTTACTGGTATTACCGATGAGCAGGGGCTCGCGGGTCTGCATCACATGTCCTACTACTCCCTGACCCGGCAGCACATCGAATGGCTTGTCACGTATGGCGACAGGATTTCCTTTCGGGCCGTAAGAGGCTTTTTGCACCAGCCTGGTCTTGTCTTCATTCCACAGGTAGATCATACAATCCACGTATCCCATGTGTCCAATAAGGTTTCCTGCCACGTCCCATAACACTTCGTCCACACTGTTCTTACCTGCCAGGGACGAAGAAAAATAGTTGCTTATCTGCTCCAGCTCGAACTGACTCTTATACTCCTCGGCTTTTAGCTTCTCTATATGCGTCTTTGCCTGTTCCTTTTTTCGGGTAAGCCCGATCCTCCATTTAAACCACAGGTAGATGCCCAGCAGCAGCAACATCATCCATCCCACCGTGAACCATGTCTGTTTCCAAAAAGGCGGCAGTATCGTTATCTCAATCTCCCTGATCTGTTCCGGCCACCGATGGTGCGAAGAGGACAATTTCACCTGCACCCGATGCACGCCCGGTGGCAAACTGGAAATACTAAACGTATTCTCTCCACCCAAGGGTTGCCAGCAGTCGCTATCATTTTTTAAAACACGATAAGCATAGTGTTGTGTATTGCTGCTGGAGAAGTTGATGCTCCCAATGGTAACCCTTATATCATTGTTGTTCCAGGCCGCCGTGATCCCCTCAACAGGGTAAATGTAATTTCTTATATTACCCGTTCGCAAACTCTCTATAAAAAAGGTCGGCTGCTGGCTTTTTTGAAAAACGATGTCCGGGTTGAATCGCACCAGCGTCGTCGTGAAGCCGATATAGAGCATGTTCTGCGCAACGTCATAAAAGAACTTGGAGCCAAGGTTTATCGGCTGGTCGGGGAAGCCATCCTCCTTGCCAAAGCTGACGATGCGGGATGTCGGTATATCCAGGCAGGCAATGCCGGAATAGGTGGCCAGCCAGAGCTTGTCGCCCAAAATGATCATGGCCGAGATATTATTATCGGGCAGTCCATTGTCCCTTGTAAAATGCCGGATGAACCCTTTGTCGAAGTCATAACAGGCGAGCCCGTTGTTATAGGAGTTGATCCAAAGATGGTTCTGATGGTCCGACACCACGGAGTTGATCCTTCTGTCCGGCATGCTGATAGAAGGGAAGGTATCCACTACACGATCGAAGGTCCGGAGTATGGAGTTGTAGCGCGTCAGCCCATGCCCCGCGATCCAGATATTGCCCGGCTGATCTTCTATGACGATGTTCGCCTCTTCTATCCTGGAATAAGGCTGTCCATTGCCGGACAGGATCTCGAACTTGCCGGTGCTGTGGTCATACCGGTAAATATTGCCCGAGGCCACCCATATATCATCATGTCTGTCCTTATATATATCCGCGATCCAGTCATGCTGCGGATCCCATTTCGCCAGCGCCACGGGCTTTTCCACTCCGGTGATGAGGTTCAGCTTTACCAGCGGGCCATTGAGACCCGCCAGCAATACCGTATCGTTGAGCGCCGTGAGGCCATAGATGCCGCCCGCATTCCTTTTTGCGTTGTATTTCTCCAGCCCGATGCGGCGGATGAACTGAAGGCTCTCCTTGTCGAATACCAGCAATCCGCCATTGCCTTTGGTGGCGACATATATATTTTTTCCCATGGCATAGACGTCGTCCATCATCATGTTGGGAAAGAGAGATTGTATGGAGCCGGGAACAGGCGTCTGTTCGACAAAACGCCGGCCTTTGTCCTGTCTGAACAATCCACGGTTGGTGGCGATCCAGAGATTTTTATCCCTGTCCAGAAAGAGGTCGCGGCAGGAATACAACGCGAAGTATTTGTTGGGTGAAAAATCCACGGCGCCTGTGCGGGGATCGAGGCGCAGCTTGTAGAATCCGGAAGAATGACCCGTGATATAAAATACCGTATCGTCGACGGGCATCATGGTCGAACGCCAGCCGAACTCGTCTTTGGCCACATGACAGGAAAGTTGCGTGACCGTCTTTATGCCTTTTGCCATATCGATATAGATGAGGCTGTCGCCCGCGGCGTTGACCAGGACAAAGCTGCCCGGTTTGTGCTGGAAGAAGAGGTAGCTGGGGTCGGCAGTGCTTGATACACCGGCCAGCAGGGGCGCGTCCTCGTATCTCAGCCGTCTGAACTCCTTTTTGCCGACATCATAACAATAGAACCCGTCGATGGAAAGTATCAGCAGACGGTGAGCGTCCAGCCAGAAGATGTTCCTGCCAAAAGCAAAATTGGTCCCCGACGCCGGCTGATCCGCATAGTGGTCATAACGGAATACCAGGCGCTGGTCCTTATCGAAATGATAGAACCCTGAATAGGTGAGGATGAAGATATCTCCCGCGGCATCCGTCTGCACGGAGCGTATGCCATTGTATTTGTACTGATATTTCCTGTCGCTGCAGGGGATGAAGAGGCTTTGTACCTTGCCCGTGTATGTGTCGAAGATGTGCAGTCCATCGCTGTATACGGCCAGCCGGCGTCTGTCCAGCCAGATCATTCCACGCAGGTAGTCGGGCTGCATGCTGGCGCTGTCGCCCGTATTGTTGATCTGCACGAAATGGCTGCCGTCAAATCTGTTGACGCCAAAGAAAGTCGACATCCATATATAGCCTGTGGAGTCCTGCGTGACGCTGGTGATCACGTCATGGGAAAGCCCATCCTGCTGTGTATAGCGGATGAAATTACGTTCGTCGATGTCTTGAGCTATCAGCAGTCCTTTCACAGCCAGGAGGCACAACAGCAGCATCGAAAGACGGCGCGACAGTTGGTGACAAAGCATTAAGTCGGAGTCTGGTTATTTTAGCACACCGAAATTACTCAAATAACCAAACATTTTGTAATTCTTAGACATTACACACCCAGCCTATCTGCCGTTGGGTGTCCCAAATCCGCCGTTTGTATAATCTACCATGCCGGTAGGGTGCGTAAAACCATTTATCAAATTTTTGAAACGCCCTGTGGGCGCGGTCCGATGGGGAAAAAGCAGGCTCCGCAGGGAAAAGATGATCCATGGAGACGAGTCCAGATGATAGTTTCGCATCATGAATCGTATTCGAAGAACCTTTTTTATGAGAAAGAACATGACCAAGCTGCTGATCGTCGTCCTGTTATTGATCGCCGGGACCGCACCCGCGCAGACAGGAAAAAAGAACATCAATAAATCGTTGGAAGACTCTACGACGATCCAGGATCTGGAAGGGGTCGTCATCGTGGGTTCGAGGGCAGGCGTGCGAAGCAAGCTCTCCACAACCGTGCCGGTGGATGTCGTCACGACAAAAGAGATCAAGCCTTTTGCGCAGACGGATGTGGCGCAGATGCTCACCTATACGGTGCCTTCGTTCCAGTCTGCCCGTCAGACCATTTCGGACGGTACAGACCATATCGATCCGGCAGGACTGCGTGGGCTGGGCCCCGACCAAACGCTGGTGCTGCTGAACGGACGCCGGCTGCATTCGGCAGCGCTGGTAAATATCAATGGCACGGTGGGAAGAGGCTCTGTGGGCACGGACCTGAACACCATCCCCGCCGCGGCTATCGAGCGTATCGAGGTATTGCGTGATGGAGCGGCCGCCCAGTATGGATCGGACGCCATCGCGGGGGTCATCAATGTGGTGCTGAAGAAAAATTACAATGGTTTCACCATGTCCAGCATGATCGGACAAAACATGACCACCCTGCCTTATAAAGGCGGCATCCATCTTTATGATGGCGTCAATCAACAAATTGATTTTAGCGGCGGCTTTGCCAAAAGCAATGGGACATATCTGAATATCAGCGGCCAGTTCTCCCGCCGGTACGCCACCAACCGCAGCGGCGATGACAATATTCCGCTGGTGTACCTGGGGAACAATGGCGCCTTCCCCGGCAATCCCTATGGCGCCGCTGTTTCGGATGCCGGCTATAGAAGATGGCTGATGGATAAGGATGCGGACATTGTGCGAAAGCAGGGATATTCCAGGCATAATGTCGTCGCGGGCAACAGCTACGAACAAAACCTTTGCACGTATCTCAACGGGGGCGTCCGGCTGAGCAGTCACGTGGACTTCTATCTTACGGCCGGCATCAACAAGCGGGATGGAGTGGCCAGCGGCTTTAGCAGGAACCCCAACTCCATTTCGCAGCAGCCGGTGCTGGCCAGTGGCGAACGATACTATTACAACGGGTTTTTGCCGCAGATAGCTCCCAGGATCGTGGACTGGAATCTGCTGGCGGGTTTTACCATCCGGGCGGGCGGCTGGAACATCGACATAAGTAATATGGCGGGGCGGAACACGGTGCGTTACACCGTACAGAATTCCGGCAATGCATCGCTGCCGGCAAGCGATCAGGTGCAGACAAAGTTCTACGCCGGGCAGCTGTCCTTCCTGCAAAATACCCTGAACCTGGATATCAGCCGCCGGTACGACTACAACGCCACGACATCGTTGAATATAGCATTCGGGGGAGAATTCCGCCACGAAGCTTTTCAGATAGCTGCGGGCGACTCCAATTCCTATAACAATGGTCACCGGATCGCTATGGTGGATTCGATCCCTCCCTATCCCGGGACTGATAAATGGACCACTATTCCCAACCAGGTGACAGCTTCGGGGTCACAAGTCTTCCCCGGCTTCAAGGACGTGGACGCCGTCCGGGCCACGCGGAACATTTATGCGGCCTATGGCGATCTGGAGCTCACCGCCGGCAAGCTGCTGGTGGATGGCGCCGGACGCTTCGAAGATCATGCCGAACACGGGTTCAGCTATCACAATATCAGCGGTAAGCTCAGCGCCCGGTATGAATTATCATCCCAGTTTTCCCTCCGGGCGTCGGTAAGCAATGGCTTCCGTGCTCCGTCGCTGCATCAGCGCTATTTTCAGAATACGTCGACGCAGTTTGTCGGCGGCCAGGCGCAGAATTCCCTTACCGCCAACAATCAAAACCCCATCGTGCGCAATGCTTTTGGCATCCGCGAGCTGAAGCCCGAGACCTCTGTCAGCTATACTTTGGGAGTCGTCGGCAAGCTCTGTTCCGGGTTGACCATTACGGTGGATGGATATTTTATCTCTATCAAGGACAGGATCGTGCTGTCCACGGCCTTTAGCAGGAGCAATCCCCTGGTGGATACTATTTTGAAGGCGAACCATGTAGATCCTTCCACCTCGTCGCTGCAATTCTGGACCAATGCGGTCAATACGGAGACAAAGGGCATCGATGCGGTGATCACGGAGAAGTTCCGGCTGGGCAATGGCAATGCCACCATCCTGCTGGCGGCCAATTTCAATAAGAATTCCGTTGTTGGCCGGATCCATACCAATTCCGTCATCGACGATCCGAAGAACAATCCCAGTCTCGGCAATAAGGCTGCCAATCCAAGCAATGATCTTTCCGCCACCCTTTTTGATCGTCAGCAGCGGGGAAGGATCGAAACAGGCCAGCCGCAAAACAAGATCAATCTTACCGCCGCCTATACTATACAACGGTGGAACTTTCTCATGCGGGCAGTACGGTTTGGCAAGGTGCAATTCCTCAACAACATCGATCCGACGCTGATCAATCCTACCACCGGCGCATATTTCAATGATATAGGGCTTGGCGTGGACCAGGTGTTTAACGCAAAGGTAACTACCGACGTAGTCGTGTCGTATAAGGCAGGAGCGGGTGTAACCCTATCCATCGGCGGGAACAATATATTCGACGTCTACCCCGACAGGGTGTTTGTGGATCCCCGGAATGATCTGCAGGCGGTGCATGACAATCCTATCGCAGGGGCGAACAAGGCGCCGGGAGGGTATAGTTCGGCGAGAGATGCGTCCAACAGGGGCCGCTTATTGTTTGGCACTAATCAGTTCGGATATAACGGTCGATTCTTATTTACCCGCATCGTTCTCGATATCAGCCGGCTTGAAAGGAGGTCAGCCGCGCAACGGTAAAGAGGCGATCGGGTATTGTTTGATCGGGTCAGGAAACAGGCCGGTGGAAAGGAGGTCCATCGGCCATCCTGCATTTAGGGGGCCAGCGTTAATGGAACACGCCATTCCGGATGAGGATATGCGTGAGGAAGCCCAGGAAAGCGATGTAGTATATGCCGATGGCGCCGGCACAATACATAAATCTTTTGTTGTCCAGTAGAGAGATCTTTCCTTCCATCTCCCTGATTGTTTCATCGAGATTCATAACATGGGATTTTTGGTCCGTTGTTTGCCTGTTGCTTTCCATCCATCGTGAATAATGGTAACCACGGAAGGCAAAAACGTAACCGGAAAAAGTCAATAATATCAAAATTGCTGATAATCAACGATTTAAGAAAATATCTTCCGGAGGTTACACTTTGGTTCGCAGCATGTACTATTAATAAATGCTTATTGCAGGGTCCCGGAATATTGAGTAATTTGGTAAGCGTTAACACTTAATCGAATCCAAACCGATGCAAAAGTTCAAACCTACCCACCTGTGGACAGCGGTCATTGCGCTGCTGGCGACTGCATCCTGCCAAAAAGTGATGACGAAGACGGGTTCTTCCGTCGACTCGACCGGCAGCCATTCGACAAGGCCTGCTGCGGGGAGACTCGATACCGCTACTCCGCCTCCACCCGATACAAGCAATAAGATACTGCCGCCTCTCCCAACCAGCGCTCCTCACAGCGGATGTAGCGTGCTGCCTATCTATGGGGATACCATTATATTTCCACAGCCGGCTTCGGGCGGCCAGGACTATATCGTCAATCCTGTGAACAGCCCGGGCACGGGTAAATATTTTGCATGGCCCCAGGGTATGGTCATCGATCCCAACACGGGCGCCATCAATCTTTCCAAGAGCGAGACGGGTATGCAATATGCCATTGGGTTTGTAAAGGACGGTACTACCGACACCTGTCTGCAGCGGCTGATCGTCGGCGGCGCCGCCTATATGGACAGCATTTATATCCTGGCGGACGGCCAGACGCAGGCCGCCCCCTATTTCGATGCGAACCCCTATCTGTCCAATGTCTGCGCGGGCAATGGCTGCGCCTTTGACGTTACGGGTTCGGCGGCGGCCAAAAAGGTTATCGTCAATGCCACTTCGGGCGTCATCGATCTGAAAAAGACCCTGAATGGAACGACGCTGCTGGGTGGCGCATTTGGATTGCTGCCTGTCAGCGGTTCGTCCGTCACCGCGGACATCTATTATAAATTGAATGACGCCAGCAACAGCGCCCTTCAGCATATCGCCGTGCAGCTGGAGTATTATGATAGCTATTCCCTGCTCAGCGGGGGTCTGATAGGGGGCATTGTCAACAAGGTCAACAATCTGCTCAGCGGCAATCTGATCAGCAATTATGCCAACCCGAGACCACCGCTGATCGTCATTGTGCGGCGTTGATCCGTATTTGACAGCATGTAACAATATTGGAAGTTTTTAGTTAGGTTTGGATATAGATACACCTATATATCCAAACTTTATGTACAGGAGGCTGACCGGCTGGATCCCTTTCTTGTTGTTGTCTTTGATCGTCTGTGGCGCACCCGGCACTCCTCCCGGCAATATCCTCGCACTGTATCATCGCAGCGACGCGCTTTTTCATCTTTCCAATGCCACTATCGCCACCGACAGCATTGCGCTTGCGGGCTTCGAGGAAGTGATCCGTCAGGTGGAAAAGGCAGGCGACTTTCCCGGAAAGGATACGCTGCTGTTCCAGTCCTGGCTTAAAAAGGGCGTGCTGGTCGACTCCCGGAGTAATTTTGCGGAAGCAAAAGCAGCCTACTGCCGCGCGCTCAGCTTTCATCCCCCTACCGACAGCTCGTTGTTTGCGCTCTATGTATACACGGGCGCCAGCTATTACAATCTGAATCATTTCGACTCCGCCAATTATTTTCTTTTAAAGGCGGAGGCGATGGCCACCCATTTCCGTGGGCAGGACGACCAGGTGAGACTATTCAACACGCTGGGCGTGCTTTATTACGATAACGGGAACTATCTGCAGGGGAAGAACTATTTCAACAAGGCGCTGGGTATCGTGGAAAGCAAGAAACCACTGGACACTGCGTTTGCCGTGGACCTGCAGACCAATATCGCCACCTCCTACTACCATCTCGAGCAGTTCGACGAGGCGCTGGCCATTTACAGGAAGCTGCTGTCCTATCATGTGTCCAGCAGCAATATCTATATCAATATGGGGAATGCGTATCTCGGGTTGAACAAATATCCGGAGGCGCTGAGCTGGTTCCGAAAGGTGGACGCCGTCAAAGTGCCGGCCGTCCTCAACGAGATGGGCTATGCGGAGATGAAGCTGCAAAAGGCGGATTCGGCGGCCTGGTTCCTTGACCGGCTGAAGATGAGATTGCAGAACAGGACGGGCAGCCTGGATGAGCTGGACCTGGGGATCAATGCAAGATACCGGGCGGATCTTCAGGCCAGTCAGCACGACTTTATGGGCGCTCTGGCCAGTCTGCAAAAGGCCATCATTACGTTCTCGCGCAGCTTTACCGACACGGACATCCATAAGAATCCGTCGAACTTTACGGGGACCTTTGCCTATTACAGGCTGTATGACGCGCTTGTGGCCAAGGCGAAAGTATGCTGGGACCTGTATAAGGCAAGACCAGACAATGTCTGGCTGGAAGCCTCGTTCCAGGCTTACCAGGCGGCCCTGTCCTTGCTGCGCTATATCGAGAAAAGCTATGACACGGACGATGCCAAGATCTTTTTAAAAAGAAAAAGCGGCCAGGCCTATGACGGAGCGTTGTCCGTCTGTCTGGAATTGCACCGGCTGCATCCCGATGGGAACTATCTCGGGCAGGCTTTTGCCATCATCGAAAAAAGCAAGGCATCCATTATTACGGCCAACCTGGAAGAAAACACTTTCGCGCGTGCCCCGGGTGTGGACGCCGGCTTGTTGCAGACGGAGCGGAATATCAAATACAATATTGCCCGTCTGAATGTAAAAAGCGAAGAGGCCACGGATAAAAAAGAGGTGGAAACCCTGGCCGGGGAAAAAGCCGCGTATGAGATCCAGCTGTCGCAGGTGCAAAATAAGCTGGAGCAGAACGGCACGTATTACCGGATGAAATACCAGGACAATGCCCCCACTCCCGCGCAGCTGCAAAAACAGCTGGAGAGCAACCAGGCCCTGATCAGCTTCTACGCGGCGGGCGGCGTCCTGCATAGTTTTATCCTCACCTCTTCCACCTTTACCTATGTCCGCATGGATTCGCTGTCCCGGCTGCAGCAGGATGCGGAGCAGTGGGTAAACGCGCTGAAAACGACGGAGAATGGCCGGAGGTTCAAGGCTGGGGCACTGGGGGACAGGCTGTATTCCGCGCTGATAAAGCCCCTGCAGCAAGCCGTACCGGGCAAGGACGAATGGATCATCATTCCCGACGGCTTCCTCTATTTTCTTCCTTTCGAGAGCCTGCCCGCGGGGGTGGATGATAAGACCCTTCTGGAAACGACCACCATCAGCTATCGTTTCTCCTCCCGGCTGTTGACCTCGCCCACGGTGGACGCCTCTTCCTCCAGCATCCTGTCGTTTGCCCCTTTTGTCAGCCAGGGTTCGGAGGGAACCGAGCGCTTTGCCCGGCTGCCCGCCAGCGGCGAGGAGATCGCGGGTCTGCCCGGAGCGCATTTTATAGACAGCCAGGCCACGAAAAGTCTTTTTCTGAAAGAGATCAATAAATACTCCATCGTACATCTGGCCACCCATGCGGTATCTTCTTTGAACAATGCGGCGGCTTCGTTTATCGCCTTCTATCCTGTAAAGCACTCTCCCATCGAGGACTGTCTGTATCTTGAAGAGCTTTACGGGCTGAATCTGAACGCCACCAAGCTGGTCATTATCAGCGCCTGCGAGACCGGTCAGGGCGAGCTGGTCGCCAAGGAGGGTGTGATCAGTCTGTCACGGGCCTTTGCGTATGCTGGCTGCGGGAGCACGATCAATAGTCTCTGGAAGGCGGATGATAAAGCCACTTCCTTTATCCTGCAACGATTTTATATACATCTGCAAAAAGGGGAGACGAAGGCAAAAGCATTGCAGCAGGCGAAGCTCGACTACCTGGCAAGCGACGCGATCAATAAGAGTCCTGCCTTCTGGGCCCATCTAGTATTGATGGGTGATGAGAGTCCCGTGTATAAAAAGAAGATGGGATGGATGTGGGCCTTGCTGCTGATACCTGTCGGGATGATGGTGGTGTGGGTGGGACGAAGCAGAAAGAAAAGAAAGAAAAAGTCGACGTCTTTCAAGGATGGTGGAATATAACGGACGTTTGGCAAATTACTTTCTTTAGAGCACTGCTCAACGTCGACTTTTTATAGCTTCGGATGTAGCACTAAATGGTTTTTCGGATTTGGAGGTTTTCGGTCGGATGTGGATTGGTTCTCTGTAGGACTGGACTGGTTTTTCTGAATTGGATGGTTCTTCAGGATTGGATCGGTTTTCAGGATTGGATAAAGACGGATGGTTCTCCAGGATTTAGAGGATACGATCAACGGTTTTTTTCATTGGGTACGGATCTTACTACCTGCTTACATATATTAGTCAGCGCAGAGGAAGGCGATGTAACCGGGATTTTCATCTTTTTTTACTGATGGCCCTTCGGGCAGTGGACCTATGGCACTCCCTGAAAAAAAATCGCCGGCGGCGAAAGCCACCGGCGAAGTGCAAATCAATGACCATGAACTATTTAGACTCTTTATACTGAACCAGGCGAAGGTCCAGAAAAGACATTTTTTCCACTTTCTCGTGATAGAGATGGTTCTTATCCGCCCGGATCTTTTCCAGGATCGGGAGGGCTTCGTTGACCTTGTCCTTCGCCAGCCAGCTGATGGCCAGGTAATACTGGGCTTCGTCCTGGAAATAGTCGGCGCCTGACTGTGCGTTTGCCGCCAGCACCTGTTCAAAGTGTTCGATGGCTTCGTCGTATTTCTTCAGCTCGAGGCCGGCCATGCCGGTGAGAAAATCAGTCTTGTTGGTCCTTTTTGCCGGATTGAACAAGCTAATCACCGTCTGCCAGTCCCTGGCCTGGTAAGCCTTGTCCATGGCGTCCTCGTCGGCAGCGCCACGGCTTGTATTGAGCGAGTAGGACGCGAAATATTTATCGTACAGGCTGCCGGAGCTGATGGTAGCGTATTTAAAGAAGGCCGCGCCTGCGCCCACCAGTACGAGGATGGCCGCGATCTTAGCTATATTGCGGCTGATGCTGCGTACGACGCCGCCCGAAGGTTTTGCAATGGCCGTCTGCTGCAGCTTCCATTGCTCCTTTACCGTACCGACCTCTTCATACAGACCTGCGTCCTGTATGGAATCTACAGCCAGCCGGAGATAATGCCACTCCCGGATAAGCTCCGGGTCATTATCGATGATCTCCTGCGTCTTCGCAGAGGGTTCACCCCGAAGGCTGTTGTCAAGATGATCGATCAATGTTTGGTTTTGTTCCATAGGTTAACTTTTAACTATTTCACTTATCTGCTGAGCGATGGCGGGGTTGTTCTTTATAAACCCGGTGAGCGCCTGCAGACACTTGTATTTTTTGTTCCTTACCACCTGCTCATTCTCGTAGGGCAGGTGCTCTGCGAGCTCTTTCATGGACAGGTTCTCATAATAGAACAGCATCAGTATCTTCTTACAGGGTTCACCCAGACTATTGACCAGGTCGCGCAGCTGCCGTTTTTTTTCAAGATCGCCTATCTGGTGGCTGATATCCTCTTGTTTCTGACCGCGGCCGTATTCGAAGATCTTTTCGCGATGGCCGGACCGTTCCCGTTTCTTCAGCTCGTTGAACCAGATGTTCCTGGCGACGGAGACCAGGAAAGTTTTTATGCTGGCCTCCATGCGGAAGTTCCCTTTCTTTACAATTTCGATAAAGGAAACCACCGTCTCCTGAAATACATCCTCGGCATCCTGCTCACTACCCCCGTAATGAATGATAAAAGAGCTTGTCGAGGCGGCATACTGCTGGTAGATGAACAGAATGGCCTGGTTCAGGCTCTGTCCGTCCCTGACGGCTAATACCAGCTCGGCATCCGTGTATTTTCCCGCGACTTTCATAGATTGGTATGCGCTGAAGGATGAGATGTAACCTCCAGGCCTGGAAATTTTAGGGGGTTTGTTAAAAGTTTCTTTGCATCCTTTAAAACGTCCGGAGCGCCATTCAATTGTATATTAGGGAGTTGTAGCGGTCAGCACCCATAATATGCTGATAAATAGCAAATTAAGTTCCAAAATTTATAGAAGAGCATTAAAATTTAATTTCCCGCCTGCCGGCCTATTTCGTCAAATACGGCCCTGAAGCAGCTCCAGGGAGTGTGCCGGGGGTCTGTGCGCATGCCGGCGGGCCGGGTGGGCGGCTGGGCGACGCCATAATATCCTCTCAGGAACCTGTCTGTCGGGGACCAGGTGGTTTCCACAATACCCAGGAACCTTTGTTTCATTTCCGGTGTGGACACTTCCCGGAAATGGACCATATCCCTGACCTGGGTGACACCGACGCCCGGATCTCTCCAGGGGCAGGTGACTACCCGGAAGCCTTTCATGGCAAAAAGCACGGCCGTCTGGTCCGCCCGCTGATAATGCCAGTCGCAGATGACGACATCTTTGGGTATCATATCGATGGCGCGCCAGGTGTTGTTATAGCTGGCTTCCCATTCACCCAGGCCCGTGGTCTTTCCATCCAGGAGCCTGTCGCCCCAGATCCACATCTCCCTCCCCTTTTGCGTCAAATGGTCGTGCAGCGTTCTTACCTCGCCGGCAAAGAGCTCGGCCTTGTCCCTGCCGCCACAGCGGGGACACTGGTCTTCACCCAGATAGAATACTTCGTCCATGCCGGCATGAAAGGCGTCTGTCTCGAATACATCGCATAGCTCATCGATGACGGCAAAAAGCACTTCGTGCAGGCCGGGAGCCAGGGGGCAATAACTCTTACAGTAAAGCTTATCCGGATTGGGCCATTCATATTTTTCGGGGAACTTCACCCAGGGCGTCTCGTCGAACTGGGGATATACTTTCATAAGCTTGTTTGGCGTGCTGGCCCAGGACTGATGACCCAGGAGATTGATCTGTGGAATGATACGGATGTTATGCCGCCGGCAGGCCTGTACGATGCGTTTGGCATCCGCCCGGGACAGGGCATCCGTGTCCGACAGTTCGGGATGGCTGGAGAACAGATACCGGTAGTCGATGAGCAGGAGCAGGGTATTTACCTTGCGGGATGCAAGCTCCTTATCGATGAAGGTGACAAAGGAATCCACGCCGGCGGGTTTGGGAGCATTGATACAAAAGCCACGGACGGGCAGGATGCTGTCGATGCTGGTTTGCGAAAAAGCAGGAAGGACGGCGCTCCATAGGATCAGCGTCGCCAGCAGGGTCTTTGTCTTTGCAGGCATGGGAGTTGTATTTGTACTACAAGCTACACAATCCCCTGCTATCTTTCAACCCTTAGGGTGACCAGGTCCCAGGGGGCTATGGTGATCTCCCGTTGAATAGATGTCTGTCCTTCGGACAACAGGCCTCCGGTCTGTCCGGCGGTCTGGGGCAGCTCTGTGGTATTGCTGTAATGTATGGCTCCTGGTTTTTGCGACCATTGCAGGGATGTAAGGGCCGTGTGATCGGATGAGTTGAACAGGGTGACGATCCAGGCTTTCCCGTCCTCGCTGGGTTTGAGGGCCTGTACGATGACATCCTTATTGCTCACCGTCAGAAGGGGCAGCGTATGTTCATTGTCCAGGGCGCGGGTGACGACCAGCGGCTGCGTGAGCCCCGTGGCAAAGCGGGTGGCTTCGGCGGGCGAGAATTGTCTATGGGGCCGGAGCGCATAACGGAAGGTGATGATGCCTTCCTGGTAGGCCCTGTAGTTTGTCTCCCAATGGTTATTGATGGCCCATGAATAGATCTTTTGGGTGGGTTCGATCTTCTTCCGCCAAACATCCGGATTGGACTGACCGCCCAGCAGGGTGGCGGTGATGCCTCCTACCTCGAGCAGCGGCGCGTCCAGGGTCACCCAGGTGATGCCCAGCTGGTCGTTGCTGACATCCGCCCATTGTCCTACTTCCAGCCAGTTCTTGCAGGAGCCGGGGATCTGGTCCTTTTCGGGGCGCATGACGCTGAAGGGGATGTCGATCCGGACCTGGCCGTCGCGGACATGGAAGGGGAAGCCGAAGTTTACGCTCTCCTTTCCACCCGTATTGGCCCAGGCATAGTCACCCGGATGGGGGTTTAGCTCAGCGCGCTGTTTATCCAGGATATTTGTCATCTCCACGTGATCGAAGCCTCTTACCAGCTGTACTTCGCGTGTCAGCTTATTACAGCCCGGGGCGGAAGATTCGATGAGGAGGGTGGCAAGGACGGGACCTTTTTCTTTTATGGTGATCTTTGCCGGTCCGTTGCGCTGGAGGTCCTTCAGATCGCTGCCATGCAGAAACAGATAGTCGTTGGCATAGGCGCCCGCGGCGGAGTCGATGAAGTTATTGTCGAGGGTGCGGCTGCGGACGCTGGCGATGGCGCCGGACGTGGGGTCGATGGTCACGCGGATCAGGCCATTGTCCAAGGTGTTGTTTGTGACCTGCGGAGCGCCGGATGCCGGCTTCGGGGTCCCTTTTGAAATAGAATAGCGCCGGGAGGCGAAGGCAGGCACATCTGTAGCGACAAAGGCCAGCTCGCCGGTGGAGAGACGCTGGGAAGGTATTGTCGCGCCTTTTGCATCCTTTATGATGTCGCCCTGTGTGGAGAGGGCGGCGGGTACCAGCACGAGGCTGGTGCGGGTCCAGGAATTGGTATTGAAAACGTCGATGGAGTTGGCCTTACGGCCTTCTGGGCCTCCCTTGGCCGTCCGGCCAGGCATCGCTTCGCCCTGACGGGCTGGCATTGCGGCGACCCTATGGGTTGCTGGCCCTCCCTCGGCCATCCGGCCAGCTGGAGGCGTCGCTTCCGCCAGCAGGGTTTTCGAGAGGAGGCTGGCCGTGTCGGCGTAGGATTTTTTGATAGCCCATTGTTCGACGGTCTTTTGGCTAAGGGGGTTGGTGACGCTGACATCCGCGCCCCAGGTGTGTTCGGAATAGAGGAGCACGTTACGCCAGGCATCGTTGAATGTATGGGCGGGATATTTATCGGGGTTGGTGATCGACCACAGTACTTCGGCCTGTGACAGACGCGATGAGCTGGTCCTGTTCTCAGCCGTCTGCAGAGCAGAGGATGCGGCGCCGTCCTCCCAGTATCCTGTCCAATCGCCCTGTACTGTCGGCAGCCTGTCGCCATATGCCTGTTCAAAAGCGCTGAATGCGCGGCTGGTGGAGGAAATGATAAAATGCGGGGCGATGTACTTTTCGTTCCAGTCCTTTACAAAGTCGCTGATGTCCAGTTCCGGGACGGCGTTGTCTCCGTGACCGCTCCACCGGATATAAGTTATGCCATAGGGATAGCGGGCCTTACGCAGGGCGTCCGTATAGGAGGCGACAAACTGCGGCGACAGGTGGGAGCCATGCGACAACGCATAGCCTTTGTAGGGTATCCAGACCAGGACCTTTTCCTTACCGGACTGGGAGAGCCAGTAGAAGGGTTTGTTCTCCCAGGAAGGCAGGATGTCGCCGATGCGATCGAAATAATTGGGGGCGGCGGAAAAATATTTTATACCGGCCTGGGCCATCGCCTGTACGGTGCCCCAGGTATAGCCGGGGACATCGCTGATCATGGCGGCGTCGACCTTCACGCCCGTCTGTTTCTCCAGGTCCGTCGAGAACTTGAATAATCGCAGCAGCTCTTCCGGCCGGCAAAGACCGGTGAGGGTGTTCAGATACATGCCGTTGAGGGCCACTCCCCCACTCTTCAGCGCGTCCACGAAGTCCTGTTTCTGCTGCGGGCCCATGCGGCGGAGGAAGAGGTCGGCTACGTAGGTGCCTTCGAGGTTCCATACAAAGCGGCTGTCTTCGGGATAGTCTTTTGTGCGGCGGGCGTATTCGATGCCTTTCAGGAGGTTGTCGATCTGCTTTTTCTCCACCGCCGTCTGTATCTCCGTATAGCCAATATCGTTATGCGAGTGCGGCAGCATATAAATGGTGTGCAGGGTAACGGGCTGCAGGGCCAGGGTCCTTTCCGCAATGGGCCTGTCCCCCTGCTCCACCCGGACGGTGACGGAAGAATCCTGTGTCACAACAGGCGTGCGGATCTCCAGCTGAACGCTGCCTGCCGGCAGCTGTAATTTTTGCGGATCCATGCCCGGGATCTTTATCGTCAGGTCACCGGCTGCCCCGGTGTTCAGGATGGAGAGCTGGGCGGGCTGGTAAGCTGCGCTGGCGCCTGTGCCGCGGGCGATGAAAGGGAGACCTTCGACACCCAGGAGGAAGACCGTGCCTTGTACGGGCGCTGGGGTGATACTGCCGGGGGTTTCGAGGCCGAGTCCGTCATAAATGAACCAGCTGCCGCTGGTGGAGGTGATGCTGATGCTGTTGTCGCCCCTGGTCAGCAGGCTGGAAGGGAAGATAATGCTGAACGCATAGGGATGTGCTTTCGAGAAGTCGCCGAAGATGCCCTGGCCGGAGCCGCGGGGCAGGGTCTGGAGGAATTCCCGGCCGTTGATGCGGATGCTCAGGTGTTCCCGGCTGGCCTGGTGGGTGTCGAGGAGCCGGACCCGCAGGTGGCAGCTGTCGGCGGAAGGGAGGTCCTTTATGCCAAACACAATGAAAAAGCTGTGCTGTCTGTTGCCGGCCCAGCCGTCGTCCGGACCGGGTTGAGCCCAGGGCCAGTCCAGCTTATCCTTACTCCGTCCCACGATGAAGACGCCGTCCTTTTCGAACTTATCGCCCCTATCCGCCGCCCCGGCCAGGTCGGCTACGCTACCATCGGGCCGCCCGATCTGCCAGAGCCAATGGGCGCCGGGCTGTTGGGACATTGCGAATAAAGCGGGGATTAGGAGGACCGTCAGGAGGAAGGGCTTTTTCATTGGAAGCTATATTAGAATGTTCAAACATAAGGATTTTTACCTGAACCCCGAAATAGAAATTCTCAGATTTTAGAATCACTGCGGTTAATCGAACAACTAAATGAGTCGGATCCGCAGGTGCGGAATTTGAAAATCATATGTTCTTTGATGCTAAGTCGGGACTTCCAGTATTTTGATATTCTCTGAAATACGCTACATATCAATAGATATCGCCCACAGGGCTGTGGGTTTGCCCCTTTCGAACTTTTACAGCGCTGTTTATTACGATCATATTGACGGTTCAGGACCTTATCACTAATCTCGGTCATTGTGAGGCCAAATGGATAAGAGGATGTCTCCTAAAGTCACTACTTATCCGCCTATTCCGGGGCCACAAATTCTCCATTTTTTACTATGTGCGTCTCTTTCTTACCTAGCTTTCCGTCCGGGCTATGCCATTCCCATGTAACTGCACTTTCGCTTGTATCAACATAATCGCCTGAAAGAATTGTGCCGTTATTAAGCCATTTCTTGTATGGCATAACAATTGCCCTTATCGCAGTTATAATACTTACTGGTATCGCCATTTTGTTTAAAAAAGTACGTCATGCCATTTAAAGCATTGTCTTGAAAATTTGCTAGTACTAAAATTGCTCCATTGGGATAGAATTCTTTATATTCTCCGTTTTTTATAGAATCATTAATTACATGGTATTCCTTCAATATTATCCCTTGGCTGTTATATACCTTGGTTAAGCCTTCTATTATGCCATTTTTTACTTCAAAGCGTGCGGCAATTGTCCCATTGTCATAGTACTTTCTCTTTATTCCATGCCAGCTTTCACCGAATCGATCTCTCGGATGAAATAAGCTATCTACGATGAATATTTGTCCATTAGGGTAATAAGTTGTGGGAGTTCCAATTATTTTATTTTTCTCAACAACGAGTTTTTGATGACCTTTCCATTTCTATAATATTCCCAATATGTGTAGGTTGAAGTATCACGAAGATCAGGATAGTCGTAAACGATTCCAATAGATCCATCCTTAAATCTATCAATGATCTTCTTTCCTGGCTTCTTGCAAGAGATCGTGTTGAGGAGTAAAAAGGCAACAAATATATTGACCGAGATGAAGTTTTGTGTGTACACATAAATTTGGGTCAAAAATATTGTGAATTGAGCAAAGCCTGGCAAAAATTCTTTTTCAATAAGATTGGAAAGCAGTTTTACGGCTAATAATTGGGTTCGGGATTTATAAAGACACCATTCGTGGGCTTTGCACTTTTCATTTTTATTTCCTTCCCGTCCCTATACCATTTCCAAATAACCGCCTTTTCGCTTGTATCAACGAAATTGCCTTCTAAAATATTTCCGTTATCAAGCCATCTTTTATAAGGCAAACTTTCACGACCGTTTTCAATTTTGCAATATTTAAGTGTATCACCATTGTCCTTAAAGTAATATTCTGTCCCAACCAATGAATCATTACGGTATGTTGCTTTGAAGCTAGTCCTACCATTATCATAAAACTCTCTATATTCTCCGTCTTTTATAGTGTCTCTTATCAAATAATACTCTTTAACCAAAATTCCCCTTTTATCATAGTATTTGGATAACCCGCTAATGAATCCATGTCTAATTTCAAACTTTTCAGAAATTACCCCATTGTCATAAAAACTAGTTACATCTGCATCCCAATCACCATCATCTATTATTTTCCTGGGGTGCAATAAACTATCTATCTGGCTTATTTTGCCATTTTCATGAAATGTTGTTACTTTTCCTGTAACTTGACCGTCAGTAACAATTGCAATTCTGCGAATCCTGCCATTAGGATAATAATCTTTTGAAATGTAATTTGAAGTATCGCCTTTGTCAGCATATTCATATACAACGCCGGGAGTTCCATCGGCATATCTTCCAATTATCTTTTTGACAGGTTTTTTGCAAGAGGCTATTTGAAAAAGTAAAAATATAAGGATTAAAGTACTTCCATTGGGACATCTGTAATTTAAATGCATAATTTGTCAATGTTTTAATAAATCCAATTTACGTTATTCTATTTTCCGGCCGTCGTATCGCGACGAGGGGGGTATGAATGAATGCGAATTGTGTCTATCTTCCCGGTTTTTGCATTTTTGTATACATTTGTCGGAGTAAGCCCATCTGGGCCATCATTAAGCTGATATATTATTCCAGGTTGATAGTGATTGCCGTCTGGCTCTTCATTGGCTCTTTCTTTTTGCTTTTTATCATCTTCTGCTACCGCGTCAGTTGTTGTTTTTGCAAGATCGGTTGCAAGGGTGGGATCTCCCCATTCCGGTTCATTTGTTGGACCAGCGTCGGCTGCTAATGTTGCTGCTTCCAAGTCGTCTGACTCAATATACATGAAAGGTCTGGATGGATCGTATGGGCTACCTAGACCGTCTCCTGGCTTGCCTCCTCCATAGCTGAAAGTTTGGGGCAAACGAAACGGCCATGCAGGTTTTTCCGCTGGTTTCTTTTTAATGTTTTTCGGGTCAACGACCGGCTTAGTACCCGTGTTATCGACTGCAGCATGAGCATTTGCAGCAGCAGAAGAAGCATCGAGACCGATCAATTTAGGTTTTGAATCCGGCTTTTTATTTCCGCCCCCGTTTTTGCCCTTCCCTTTATCTCCACCCCCGGACTGCAGTTGTTGGATAAAAGCCTTGATCTCATTCGGGTCACTTGTACTCATACCAGCGCCGTCCTTTGTCCACATTCCATCCGGATCAATAAACCTTATCGGATTGTCATAGGCATAAGTATAAGGCGACCATCTCCTAGTCAAACTTGCCAAAGGATCTACTGCCCACCAACGTCCTAATTGAGGGTCCTGCATCCTCGCCCCGTAGTCATATTCCTCCAATCCGCCCCCATCACTGAACTCTTGGTTTTGCAATTCCTTACCGTTATACCTCAACTTATTCTCAGCGTACTGCCCTTTCAGGGCCTTATCACTGATCTCCGCCATGGTGAGGCCAAAGGGATAATAATGGTTTTCTCGCAAATCGCCAAGTGCCTATTTTTTTATTGCCTCTACCATTAGAGTTTCTTCGAGTCCACTCTCAATTGCCTTCAAATCGCACCCGAGATAATAGTGATAGCCCGGTGGCGGGACATTAAGCAAAGTATCAATAAAAAAGTTGCTGGTTGCGATATCCCACAATTTGCGGCTTTTTTTGTTTTTGTCATCAATGCCAACCGGATTGGCGCCCTCGGCTATTCCAATATAATAGGACTGTTTCACTAACGGTATTTTGGGCAAATAGGCAAACGCCTGGAGCATAGAGATGCCGGCTTTTTCTTTTGCTTCCACGACGAATTGTAATTCTACTTTTTTGATAGAGTCAAGATTTCCGTTACGGTCATAGCTACATTCAACTATGGGATGTCTTTCAAAATTCAGAAAGTAAAAAGTCCTCATGATCGAATCTCTTGCCTCATAATAAGCATCAGGTCCAAATTCTAATCCAAAGTAGTAGTAATTAACATGTCGCGGGCTGCCATCGTCATTGTAATGTCTCCAATATCCCTGTGGTTTGTCACAAACATACTCAACCGAATCCGAAACGACACCATTAGGAAAGTAGTGTACAGTGATTCCCGATTTTAAGTCATTCTTGTAGTTAACAATCCCTCTTAATATCCGTGTACTGTCGTAAATTTCCGTTTTCCCTTCCCTTTTTCCATCGATGTACCTTGCCTTGATTGTAAACGTCCCCTCATGAAGGATCTCTATTTTTTCCTTAGCTTTATTTATGCACCCTGTCAAGACAAGCATCGAAAAGAAGATTTTAAAATGATTCCTGATAGACAATATATAAATTTTAAAAGTTATAATGAGTTGTCCTTATCGTGTCCGGTTTGTGTGGATCCCATGACCTGATTTTTACATCTTTAAACTGAGTAAATCGTATGCGTCCGTTGCCGACTGACTCTGCATCAGTAGCAGTACCGCCCTCCACAGTATCATGGACTGGAGCAGGTCTACCTTGAACATTTTCTGTGGATGTCGCTAGTTCTTTAATCTTCGTAGCACCGGTGGGATCCATTTCCAAGGCCTCTTCTCGCATTTCTCCAAAATCTTTTGCTGCCCCAACGGCAATTTGTTGATCCTCTCCAAAATAGGCATCATGAACGTGAACCCAAGTACCAGGTTTGGAGCCGAAAGTTTCATTTGCGTCTCCCTCAGTTTTTGACCCAAATATAAAATAACCCTGCCCAAATATTCCCCCGTAGCCTCCTCCATCAGGTTCTTCTGCTTCTGTTGCATCATCCCATCCAAATACTGCTGTCATATCTGTAAATGTCCCGTCGGAATGAAGCCACCAATATTGGCTTCCATTTTGATTCGAGTGCCATGACCCGGTTTTTCCGATATCCACAGCATCTTTTCCATATGCCGTTTCCGCTTGCTTTTGGCTGTGTATATTGCTATTCCATTCCACATGCGACACTCCATCACTTGTCTTATATTTCACCCAATCATCCTTGCCATATAATATATGATCATTAAAAACGAGGTTACCGTTATTATCCACGTCGTTCGCAGTTTCCATTCCATCCGGATCTATAAACCGGATTGGATTATCATTAGCATAGATATACGGGCTCCATCTTCTGGCTTTGTCGGACAATGGATCTATATTGTGCCATATCATTAGCTGCGGGTCCTGCATTCGTGCGCCAAAATCGTATTCCTCCAAACCAAAGCCATCACTGAACTCCTTATTCTGGAGTTCTTTTCCGTTATACCTGTATTTGTTTTCAGCATACTGAGATTTCAATGCTTTGTCCGAGATGCCGGCCATTAGTAGCCCGCCGGCATAATAGTGATCCTCCTCAGTAAGAGGGCCCCTCGTATGCGTCACCTGCAAATTATCAAAGAGCACGTCCACGTTCGGTGTCTCATTGCTCAGGTAAATATACAAATATCCGCTTTTTGTCACCGGTAAATTCATCAGCGTGTGCTTCTTGAACTCCTGGTCGCCTCCAACCTGGTCAAACCCGCTGCTTTCCGCTACGTAGTTGAACTGATTATCAAAGAGTATCCAATTCACAAAAGAATGCGGCTTGCTGCTGTTGATGGACGAGCCGGTGTCTGATAGGAACTCCGTGATATTGTCGCTCAATGGCGCACTATTGGCTTGCAGCGTTGCCATCGACGGGTGCCCGCCTCCCGGCAAATTTCCTACCCCGCTGATCAAACTGGCCAGGAGGTCGTTCAAGGGATTTGCGGGTGTACCCGGGCTTGACCCATTCAGCCTATACCAGCTGCTCACCCGGATGCTGAACTGATCTCCGGCCATGACCTTTAACGTGATGCCTGGACCAATCTTCGGCCCTGCACTGCCGCCATTGAGGCGGGCTACCTTGTTATTGGGATTGGTGGTCGTGTCCGTAGGATAGCCAGCGGGTAAGTCAGCCCGCGTATTCGTGAGGTTGCTGTAGTAGCGGTTCTCCAGGGTACTATCCGCCACTTCCATCGTAGCCGCAATATATTTGTCTGATTCCTGTTCATCCGTCAGCACCATCCGCGTATTGCCCAAGTGGTCTTTTATGAAGTAGTCATATTTAAAGCTGGTTAACGGCTGCCCGCTGGTCGTGTCGGTGGTGACCCGTACCCTTCCTTCTTCCTGGCCAAAGAATAGCAGGGTATCAGCAGGACTGCTGCTATTATAGGGGCTCTTCCCCTGGTATTGGAAACTTCCCATATACGCCGTATGCGTCTGCACATTCCCCACACTGTCCATGGTCCGCTTCTCCAGCTTGTTACCTGTCGCATCGTAGATATAGGTGATCGTGCCTTTGGTTCCGCTGGCGCTTCTAACCATGACCCTCCAGGGCAGGTTCAGGTGATTGTAGG